>Ga0214921_10001856_pt1 | contig 35343 bp, 30 predicted proteins | sample LL1505_MetaG_FD_177992 | JGI IMG/M metagenome (GOLD analysis project Ga0214921, IMG submission 177992) | Freshwater microbial communities from Lake Lanier, Atlanta, Georgia, United States - LL-1505 | ecosystem: Environmental > Aquatic > Freshwater > Lake | place: USA: Georgia | collected... | reverse complement strand
CATGGGGTAAACAAACGCCACATTTAGAAAATAAAATAATGTCTGAACGTCGCACAGATCCGGATGAAATGAGTTCGCCAAACGTCTTTTCACAAGTATAATCCCCATATCGATCCGCATGATCAAAGGTATTAATCCCCAATTCAAGGCATAATTGGACAATTTTCTCCATGGAAGCCCCCTCATTTTCCCAACGCCAAAAACCATAAATGGCCGGAGAAACTTTGGGGCCGGCATCACTTAAATATACTTTTTCCATGTTCTAATTACTTAAAATTAATTGGGATGCCTCCAGTAAATCACGCACCACAAAGGTGGCGTTCGTTTCTTCACCTTCGGGGGCCAAACGTATCGTTCTAAGTCCAGCTCGCGTTCCTGCGATAATATCACGTTCATGATCCCCGACCATAAAAGATTTTTCAAAGTCCACCTGGTATTTAGCCGCCGCCTTTTCAATCAATAAAGACCCCGGTTTTCTCGTTAAAGATCGGCTATCAAAATTTTCATGATAAGGACAAAAATATAAATCATCTAACACGCCACCACAAGCTTTTTGAATTGCTTCATGAATCGCATACACGTGCTTGCGTTCATAAAGTCCTTTGGCGATACCGCTTTGATTCGTTATAACGACCAATAAATATCCAGCTTCTTTTAAGGAGATTAAAGCCTCAGGGACCCCTTTTGGAATGATAAAATCTTCCATGCGATACACGTAATCCACGCGATCGACATTAAGAACACCGTCGCGATCCAAAAAAATGCACTTTTTTTTCATATCAACTTAGGCAAACAAACGCGACCAAGGGATACGGCTTAAAATTAATAAAAGACCGATTCCGTTAAAGATCAACGCATTTTTATGCTTAGCTGCATCTGCTATATCTTTCTTGTTTTTGGCATTCACGATGGTCGCTAAAACTACCGCTATGACGTTCACTGAAATATGCTCAACGGCAATTAAACGAGTCGCTGGATCTTTCATGGCCGCACCAAAATCCGCAAAAGCTGCAGCAGTCACTGGGCTTAAGAAAAAATAAAGCACTAGGCCGATCAACAATTGAGTATGTAAAGAGATCATGAAAAACAGTCCGGCTTTGCGATCTGCGTCAACAAAAGCGCCTCCGCTGGATAATCCGCGAATAGCGCGAACCAATAGATTTAAACCTAAAAGAAAGACAAGTACAAAAAGTACAATGTGAACATTTGTTACAATAGAATACATATCGTGTAAATTTGATTTCCGCAAAGATACAAAAAGGGAGTGGAACGTGACCTTAATTACGTTTAATCCTCCAATTTTCTTTACCTTTGAGGCTTAAATTTCTTTATTTATGGCAGATCCCAGTAAGCTTCACGCGATGATCAATGCACGTTGTCCTCATTGTCACGAAGGCCGACTTTTTAAATATAAATGGTGGAATCTTTTAAATTTCACTCAAATGCATGAAAATTGCCCCCATTGTGATATGAGGTATGAAGTGGAACCCGGATTTTTTTATGGTGCCATGTACATTTCATACGCATTTACCGTTGGGATTATGTTATTTGGCGGCATTATTGTTTTCAATTTTTTCAACGATCCTCCGGCGATGGGTTATGTGGTGCCCATTACGATATTTTCTTTGGTCATGGTCCCGTTTAATTTTAGGACGGCCCGCGTGATATTTATTCATTTGTTTTCTGGTATTTCCTACGAACAAGAGTCGATAAAAAGCTAATGAAAATACTCGATTATTACATTTTAAAAAAGTTTCTGAAGACCTACGTTTTCGCGGTTTTTTTAATTGTATTAATTGTCATGGTCATCGATTATACCGAAAAAATCGATGATTTTATTCGCAAGCAGGCGCCCATGCATGCCATTATTTTTGATTATTATTTGAATTTTATTCCCTACTGGGCCAACTATATTTCACCGTTGATGGTATTTATTGCCACCGTATTTTTTACGGCCAACTTAGCCGCGAAAACGGAAATAATAGCCATTTTAAGCTCTGGGGTGAGCTTTACCCGATTAATGAGGCCTTATTTGATTGGCTCCTCGATCATTGCCATCGGGACTTTTATCATGATTGGTTGGGTTGTCCCAAACGCCAATAAAATTCGGGTACCTTTCGAACATCAATACATCAACGGCACCTACTTTTTCGACAAGCGAGACGTACATATTAAAATCGCCCCGGATGTATATGCCTACATTGAAAGCTACGACAACAATACCAATACCGGTTATCGATTCAGTTTGGAGCGAATTTCCAATAATGAGATCAAAGAAAAATTAATGTCCGACCGAATTACCTGGGATACTATTCGCAAAAAATGGACGATTCATGATTACCGAATTAGGAATTTAATGCCGGGAAAAACGGGAATTGTATCGGGTATAAAAATAGACACGACCTTAAATTTATTTCCCAAAGACTTTCAAAATAAGCATCTCTTGCACGAAACTTTTACCTTGCCGGAACTCAATCGGCACATCGATTTAGTTCGTTCTCGTGGTGCTGATGGCATAGAGGTCTTTTTGATTGAAAAGTATTTACGCTTTGCCAATCCCATTTCTGTGATTATTTTAACGATCATCGGATTCTTAGTTTCGGCGCGTAAATCTCGGGGTGGCGTAGGTTTTCAAATTGCCCTTGGATTTAGCTTAGCCTTTATTTACATCCTGTTTTTCATGATGAGTAAGGGAATTGCTGAAGGTGGGGGAATGCCACCTTTATTGGCCGTTTGGCTCCCAAACATTGTTTTTGGCGCCGTGGGTGTCGGACTTTATTATACATTACCTCGATAAGATGAAAACGGCTCCTCGCTTATTGGACTATTTCAAAATTCATTTTATTGTCATCATTTACGCTTTCACAGCCATTTTAGGAAATGCGACTCAGGCTAATGCACTCACCATCGTATTTGTGAGATGTGTGATCACGTCGATTAGCTTAGCATTGATTATCCGGTACAGTAAAAAAAGTTTTCAAGTAAGTAAATCCGTTTTGTGGGTGTGGGTTTCAAATGGAGTGTTTGTCGCGTTGCATTGGTTGTTATTTTTTGGCGCGGCCAAAGTTTCTACCGTGGCCATGTGTCTGGCAGGCTTATCTACTCAAACTTTTTGGACCTCATTGATTGAGCCTATTGCCAAGAAAGTACGCATTTCGAAGATCGAGGTTTTTTTAGGTTTACTCGTCATCGCGGCCTTAGTCATTATCTTTTCGGTCGAACAAGCGCAGTGGCTTGGATTGCTCATGGGCATCGCCTCTGGATTTTTTGGCGCGCTATTTTCGGTAGTCAATGGCCAATTCACGCACACCCATGACCCAAAATTAATCACCTTATATGAAATGATTGCGGCGGGAATTATAACCGGAATGGTTTGGAGTTTTGGGGCATTTGATGGGCTTGCTGGATATTTCCCGATAGGGCTCGACTGGCTCTGGATAGGAATTTTAGCACTCGTTTGTACCGTGTATGCCTATACGGAAACCATTCATTTATATAAAGTTTTCTCTGTGTTCTCCATCAACTTAGTCATCACGCTGGAACCCGTTTATGGAATTATTTTAGCGATTTATATTTTTGGTAACAAAGAAATTATGCAACCAGGCTTTTATTATGGCACCATTTTGCTAGTTCTAACCGTCATGGCCCATCCTTTTTTAAAAAAATCCAATAAATTGGTCTAAAAAATCTATTTTCTCTTCCCCTTAATCAAAAAGCTTTTTTAGCTTTACTAACTTTTAAAAAGTTAGTAAAGCTGGAAAAGCTAGTCAAAAAAATAAAAACGAGAGATTAAAATGATAAATTACCTGTTGAATTTAAACCTATTCATTAAATGAAAAAGTACAACGTTGCCATTGTGGGCCTTGGTTTTGGGGCAGAATTTATCCCTATTTATTTAAAACATCCTTTGGCTAATATGTATGCCATTTGCCAGCGAAATCCTGAAAAGCTGCAGGCGATTGGTGATGCATATGGAATCGAAAAACGCTATACTGATTTTGAAGAATTAATAAAAGATCCAGAGGTCGACGTCGTTCATATAAATTCTCCCATTCATTTACATGCCGAACAAACCCTCAAAGCTTTGCTTGCTGGAAAACATGTAGCCTGTACCGTTCCTATGGCTACGAGCGTAGAAGAATGCAAGGCGATCGTGGAGGCTTCCCGTAAAATGGGGAAAAAATACATGATGATGGAAACCGTGGTTTATTCCAGAGAGTTTTTGTACATTAAAGAGCTTTATGACAAAGGGGAATTAGGAAAAATACAGTTTTTGAAAGCTTCACACCAACAAGAAATGGATGGCTGGCCTGATTACTGGCCTGGACTTCCGCCGATGCACTATGCCACCCATTGCGTGGGGCCAGTGGCTGGATTGTTGCGTTTGGAGGCGGAATATGTGTCTTGTTTTGGATCGGGAACGATTCGCGAAGAATTGATCGCCCATTATAATTCTCCTTTTGCCGTTGAGTCCGCCCATATCAAATTCAGAGATTCTGATTTAAGCGCGATGGTTTACCGCTCGTTGTTTGATGTAGCAAGGCAATACCGTGAAAGTTTTGAAGTCTATGGATCAAAAAAATCCGTGGAATGGCCATTAATTGAAGGGGAAGAATTAGTTATTCACACCGCTAAAAAGCCTGAACCCGAAATTCCAGAAAAGGTACTCACACCCGATTTTGCTCATTATTTGCCAGAAGAAATTCAGCGATTTACCACCAAAGGCGTATACGATGAAGATGAAAACCAACACCTTTCCTTTACACAAGGAGGAGGCCATGGGGGATCACATCCACATTTAGTCAATGAATTTTTGCAGGCATTAGCTGCGGATCGTGACCCTTTCCCTAATGCTCCACAATCTGCGAATTGGACTTCCGTGGGTATATTAGCCCACGAATCAGCTTTACAAGGTGGAAAGATTATTGAAATACCTAAATTCTAATAGCTGAAAAAAGACGGCCAACAAAACCTATTTGAAATGAAAAAATTATTCATTGTATTGTTTTCAATTTGTTCGATTGTGACCACTTTGGCGCAAAATGCCCCAAAAGGCAGAAGACTCCAACTCCTATTTTTAGGGGATAAAGGGCATCATAAGCCTTTTGACAGATATCCTTCTTTACAATCTGCCGTAGGGGTTAAAGGGATGAACATCACTTATACTGATAATTTAAAGGATTTAAATGATGATTATTTAAACAAATTTGACGCATTAATCTTGTTTGCCAATCAGGATTCCATCGCCGCTCCGCAGGAAAAAGCCCTTTTAAAATATGTGGCTTCTGGACATGGATTAGTCGCTTTACATTGTGCTTCATGGTGTTTTAGAAATTCTCCTGAATTTGTCAAAATGGTGGGAGGCCAATTTTGGCGCCATAAAATGGATTCCATTCGAATCAAAAATGAAATGCCAGGGCACCTAGTTTTAAAAGATTTTCCAGGGATAAAGACCGTGGATGAAACTTATTTGCACAGTAAATTACAGCCCGATAACATCGTTTTGCAGTCCAGAATTCTTGGCCCTGAACAAGCAAAAGATAAGCCAGGCGCAAGCACTGAGCCATATACTTGGGTTCGTACTTACGGAAAAGGAAATGTTTTTTACACGGCTTACGGTCACGATGAAAGGACTTGGGACACGGAAGGATTCCAACAATTAGTTGCTCAGGGAATTTTATATGCTGTGGGGGAGGAAAAAAGAGCTTTGTTGGACCAATTAAAATTAGCTCCGCTAGCGTATCGAGAAGCCAGACTTCCCAACTACGAAAAACGTCCCGGTGTGCAATTGCAGCAATTGCCTTTAAGCCCAGAGGAATCTGTGAAGTATATTCAAATCCCAGTGGATTTTAATCTACAAGTTTTTGCCTCTGAGCCCAATGTCATGCACCCAATCGCGATGGCATGGGACGAAAAAGGATTATTGTACGTGTTAATTACCAAAGACTACCCGAATGAGCGCAAGGCAACTGGCGGAAGCGACTATATTTTACGTTGCGAAGACACGAATAACGACGGAAAAGCCGATAAATTTACTCGCTTTGCGGAGGGTTTAAGCATCCCAACGGGCATGGTTTTTGCCAATGGTGGATTAATTGTTTCTCAAGCACCCCATATTTTATTCATCAAAGATACCAATGGAGATGGGGTTGCTGATCAGCAAAAAGTGTTAATCACGGGTTTTGGAACTGGCGATACACATGCAGGACCGTCTAATTTGCATTATGGATTTGATAACTGGATTTGGGGTTGCGTAGGTTATTCAGGATATAAAGGAAAAGTGGGCGCTGATTCATTGCAGTTTGCTCAGGCCTTTTTCAGATTTAAACCCGATGGTTCCAAAATGGAGCACATGACGACGACTTCCAATAATACTTGGGGTTTTGATTTCAATGAGGCAGGAGATGTTTTTGGGTCAACGGCCAACAATGCGCACGGTTGGTACATGGCGATTCCCCACCGTAACATTTGGAATGCTCCTTTCAGTCTAAATGGAAGTAAGAATATCGACACGCACAAAGACATGAAGACGATCACTAAAAAGGTGCGTCAGGTGGATGTTTTTGGAGGTTATACCGCTGCTGCTGGTCATAATTTTTATTCAGCCAGGGCTTTCCCTAAAAAATATTGGAACCAAATTGCCTTCGTTTCGGAGCCAACAGGCCATGTGGTACACCAAAATAGAACCGTGAAAACCGGATCTGATTTTAATGACCAAGAGGCATTTAATTTCTTGGCTGGGGCCGACGAATGGGTTTCGCCGGTATTTGCACAAGTGGGTCCGGATGGAGCTCTTTGGATTGCGGATTGGTATAGTTTCATCATCCAGCATAATCCCACGCCAAAAGGTTGGACCAATGGTTTAGGAAATGCCTATGACCATGATTTACGTGATTATACGCATGGTAGGATCTACCGAGTAGGTTACAATCAAGCGCCTGCTTATACTCCAGTAACCTTAAATTCTCCTGCAAATTGCGTGGCTGCTTTAAGTAATTCGAACTTATTTTGGCGCTTACAGGCTCAAAGATTGTTGGTCGAAAGAGGCAATAAAGATGTTGTTCCAGCACTTTTAAAAGTTTTGGCTACGGCTAAAACAGATGAAATTGGTTTAGCGGTAGGAGCCATTCATGCACTTAGAACTTTAGAGGGATTAGGCGCTTTAGAAATGCCAGCTGTGAAAATTGCTTTAAAAAATGCCTTATCGCATACAAGTGGTGCCGTAAGAAAGCAAGCGGTACAAGTTTTACCAAGAACTGCTGAGATGGCCAAATTATTGTTAGAGAAGAAATTACTAGCCGATAAAGACACGCTTGTAGTCCTAAACACCGTTTTAGCATTTATTGAAATGCCTAACTCACCGGAAGTTGAAAAGGCGATGTTGGCCAAAATTTCTACCGAACAAAACGTGAAAGACCGTTGGCTTCCAGAGGCCTATTCCGCTTATATGATGGGTCATATGGGTTCGAGAAGAACATCCTTTATCGAGTCAGAAGGCTCAAAAAAGATTCCTGTTGTGGCAGAATCCTTAGGTAAAAATCTCGCAAACCCTAATCCTGAAGGATCCACTTCTGGAATAGATTTGGTCGTTCAGGAAATTCAAATCAAAGGAGGAAATTTCAAACTTCGGGAAGGTTTACCCTTCACGGTTCGAGTAAAAAATAGAGGAGATGTTGCCCTTCCAAAGGGTACGCCGCTGCCATTAAGCATTAAAATTGAAGGTATGGGAAGTCGCATCGATTATGAATCCTATACGTTTGTGGATGGCGTCGCTCCAGGGGAGACCGTTTCTGTGACTAAAAATAACAATGGTCCATGGGTCGGAAATTTTGGCTGGAGTCCTGAAACCGCGGGTAAATACATCATGGAAATTCAATTAGATCGTTCGGCCGTTTTAGGTGAAAAAGAACGTTCCAATAACATTTATCGAAAGGCCATTGATGTATCACAATCAGCCGGATTAAACGTCATCATGATCGAAAAATTATTCCGCGCTGGCGCTGTTTCATGGTCGGCCGATGAGGTGGTGCAACATCTTCAAAAGATGAAGGAAACCTCTTCCCCTGCCTTTGGAGCAGCATTGAAAGGAGCTTCCGCGACTTGGAATGTTAAAAGATCGGCTAATTTATTACCAGAATCTAAGGATTATTTAACTAGTTTGGCGCCCATTGTACGCACGGTCGATTTAGAATATTTAAATCGCTTGGCGATGGCTTGGAAGTTTGAAATTCCTGCCTTAAAAGTAGCTGGTGAGGTAGTTACTCGGATATTAAAAACCGTGCCGGAAGCCATGAAATATGATCAAAAAGAATTCACTGTCCCAGCAGGGTCCACAGTTGAATTGATTTTTGAAAATACAGATGCGATGCCACATAACTGGGTGTTAGGAGCTTTAAAAAGTGAAGAGAAGATCGGATTAGCTGCGGATAAAATGATTACGGCTTCTGATGGAGTCGCTAAAAACTATATCCCTACATTACCAGAAATTTTAGCTTATACGCCATTGGTTGAGCCAAATGGCCGGGTGAAAGTGGTCTTTAAGGCGCCAACAGTTCCTGGAAATTATCCATTCTTGTGTACATTCCCGGGTCACTGGAGAATTATGAATGGGATTATGAAAGTTGAGTAATTCTGTGTGAATGGCAAATGTTTTTCAACGCATTTGCCATTCATCCATTAATTTTTTGCCTAGCTTTGCCGAATGAAATTTGAAATAAGTCAAACGGATCCAAGCTCAAAAGCACGTGCAGGGGAAATAACAACAGATCATGGGACTATCCAAACGCCCATTTTCATGCCGGTAGGTACCGCCGGTACGGTGAAAGCCGTCCATATTTCAGAATTAAGCAAGCCCATTAATGCCCAAATAATTTTGGGAAATACCTACCATTTATACCTTCGCCCAGGCTTAGAAATCATCGAAGCGGCAGGAGGCCTGCATCGGTTCAACGGTTGGGATAAACCTATATTGACCGATTCGGGAGGATATCAGGTTTATTCATTGGCCGGAACTGGAAGAAAAATTGTCGAGGAAGGCGTTAAATTCAAATCTCACATTGACGGCAGCACGCATTTTTTTAGCCCTGAATATGTGATGGACATCCAGCGCACGATCGGCGCGGATATTATCATGGCCTTTGATGAATGCACACCATATCCTTGTACCTACGAATATGCGAGAAACTCGATGGACATGACGCATCGTTGGCTCGATCGCTGCATTACACGTTTTGATGAAACAAGTCCAAAATACGGGTACCAACAAGTCCTTTTCCCGATTGTTCAGGGAAGTGTATATTCCGATTTACGCAAAGTTTCTGCCGAATATATTGCTTCAAAAAACGCTTTTGGTAATGCCATCGGGGGACTTTCTGTGGGCGAACCTGTGGAAGACATGTACAAAATGGCGGATGAAGTAACCGATATTTTACCTAAAGACAAACCAAGGTATTTAATGGGCGTGGGTACGCCGGCTAATATTCTTGAGGGTATAGCGCTAGGGATTGATATGTTTGACTGCGTGATGCCTACCAGGAATGCCCGAAATGGGATGATATTTACCACGGAGGGAATTATCAATATCAAAAATGAGAAATGGAAGTCGGACTTTTCGGTCATCGATCCCTTCTTTGCTGAAGACACGCATGGCCAATATTCAAAAGCGTACCTGCGTCATTTAATTCGTTGCGAGGAGATGCTCGGTCCGATGATCGCCAGTGTATTTAACCTTAGATTTTACCTTTGGCTTGTGGGTGAGGCTCGAAAAGAAATTATGGCTGGGACCTTCACGACTTGGAAAAGCCGCATGTTGCCACAGTTTATGAATCGCCTATAATTTAGATCAAGGAATAGGCAAAACCTTGCTTTCTTTGAAGGTAGACAAGATAACCATGGTGGATGTCGCTGAAACCTCTTCGATTTCGTTTATTTTTTCCAACATCAATTTCTGGTAAGTTGAAATATCTTTTGATATAATTTTCAACATAAAGTCACCTGCGCCAGTCACATGGTGGCATTCGATCACTTCGGGAATTTGATTGATTTGATTGACAAATGACTCGGTCACTTGCTTCTTATGACCCGTCAGAGTCACTGTCACAAAGGTCGTAACACCCAAGCCCACTTTATCTCTATCTAGCTGAGCATGATAACTTTGAATGATGCCAGTGGCTTCTAATTTCTTCACCCGCTCGAGCGTAGGCGCTGGCGAAAGCCCGACCTCTTTGGACAACTGCGCGTTGGTAATTTTAGCATTACTTTGAAGTATTTCAAGTAATTGATGGTCAATTTGGTCTAGCTTTATGATGCTCATGATAATTATGTAAAACACAAAATTAGAGAATATTTCATTTAAATTTGCTTTACTCTTGCATAAATGGGTCTAAGGTCTTAATTTTGCATCCACAAATTGCGAAAGTAGCTCAGCTGGTAGAGCGCGACCTTGCCAAGGTCGAGGTCGCGGGTTCGAACCCCGTCTTTCGCTCAAAACAAGAAGGCACCTTCCGGTGCTTTTGAGTTTTACAGGGACGCTTGGGTGGTGGAACTGGTAGACACGCAGGACTTAAAATCCTGTGAGCCGTAACGCTCGTGTGGGTTCGATTCCCATCCCAAGTACGATTAATCGACTGGAGACCTTCAAGCTTGCTTGAGGGTCTTTTTGTTATAAAAATTATAGGCGTCGATTATCTTTTGCTAAGCCGAGCTAGCAAAGTTCTAACAAGCTTTACTAAATTTAAAATTTAGTAAAGCTAAAGTCCCCTAAACGAATGCTCGCTTAGCAACAACGTTTTTTAATTTGCATTTAGTACTTTTGTAACTGATCATTTTGAATATGCAAAAAATAGTCCTCACCATTTGTTCTATAAACTACTTAGCGCAAGCTAAAACCCTTGGTGATTCACTAAAAAAGCACAATCCAACGTATCGATATTTTATAGGTTTGGTAGACCGATTGGATAAATCGGACATCCAAAAGGATCAATTGCCCCCTTATGAACTCATCGAATTGCATACCTTAGGCATCGAAGATTTAGATGATCTATGTGAAAAATACAACATCACAGAATTAAATACTGCCGTTAAGCCATTTTTCTTAGATCATATTTACAACACCTATCCTGAAGCTGAAATCGTTCATTATTTTGACCCGGATATTGTGATTTACCAGCCCTTAACTGAGATTGAAAAAGGATTGGAAAATAACAGCTTGTATGTAACGCCACACACGCTAAAGGCCTACCCAGACGAATACGAACCCCAAGAAAGAGGTTTACTTAATACGGGCCTCTATAATTTAGGTTTTATAGGCACCAAAAGGTCTGCCACGACAGCTTCATTTTTGGCCTGGTGGAAAGATCGCTTACGAGACCATTGCTATATTGACTTGGAAAAGGGCATGTTTGTAGACCAATTATGGGTAAACTTTGCGCCATTGTATTATGAGGATGTGTATGTAAGTCGGCATTTAGGATTAAACATGGCCTATTGGAACCTACATGAGCGCGTGATTACCAACGACAATGAGCCTTATCTGATTAATGAAAAATACCCATTGATATTCTTTCATTTCTCTGGCTACAGCCCTGAAAAGCCTACTCAAATTTCAAAATATCAGAACAGATATACCTTTCAGGAAAAAAGCGATGTAGCCTCGCTTTTTGATTTTTATGCCCAAGCATTAATCGCGAATGGTCATAATACGTATAAAAAGTTTCCTTGTTTTTACATCAAACCAGCGCCACTATTACCTCGCAAAAGATTCTTGCGCGTCAGAAAATACGCCAGCATGCCATTCCGCTGGCTTGTCAATTTCATCGATACGGTACAATTATAAAATTGAAAACTCCACTCGCCGGTTGGCTTGTCGGCCTTCCTCTGTTTCATTGGTAGCAATAGGTTTCAGCGAACCATATCCTTTAGACTGAATGCGATTTGAGGCTACCCCTGCAGCCAGCAAATACGTTTTAACCGCATCGGCGCGCGCTTGGGACAACTTCTCATTGATGGCATCCGTTCCTGTATTATCCGTATGTCCAGAAATCTCAATGCGTAGATCCACATTTTCATTCATCACTTGGACTAAGCGTTTTAATTCGGGATCGGATTCAGGAATTAAAGTCGCTTTTCCAAGTTCAAAGAACAAATTATTAATGGTCATTTTGGCTCCTTTGGCGATGGCCGCCATGACTAAATCTTTTTCATCTAATTCCAAATACCTTCCCCTTAATTTGCTCAAATCCAAGTTGATTGAACTCGGCAAAAACCCATTAGCTTTCGCTGTAATGCCATAATTTATCCCATAAGGAAGCACTAATTTATATAGGCCGGTGGATGGATCCGGTTTTGCCGTTCCTAATAATTGGCCCGTTTTTAAATCCTCATACGTAATTTCAGCCCCCTCTGGCACCACATTTAATGTTTTGTTTAATACTTTTCCTGAGACTAAAACCACCGCCTCAGAAGTTTCACTTGAACCAATTCGTGGACTTGACTTAACTTCTTGTTGGGCCAAAACCGGAGCCTCAGCCTTCTTAGGCTCAGCAGGAATTTCGGGTTCCTTTTCCACAGGCATTCGAAAGATGTCTTTCTTCCCCATTGAATTTTTGCTTGACAAAAAATACGCAAAATCCCCTTTGGCAGATAAGCTATAATAAGCATCATATTCCTCTGAATTTATGGGCGCCCCCACATTGACGGGTTTACGCCAAGAAGTCCAAGACTCATCCAAGCGTTTGGAGACATATATATCTTGACTTCCCATACCACCCGGTCGGTCAGAAGAAAAATACAAAGTCTTTCCGTCTGCCGCTAAAAAAGGCGTTGTTTCCGAAAAATCGGTATTAATGCTTGGTCCCAAATTCTGTGGTTTAGTCCAATACCCATTCCTTAAAAAACTTACATACATGTCGTCCCGATCACTATTTTTCTTCTCGGAAAATGCCAGCAAAAGCGCCTTCCCATCCATGCTCAAATACCCATATTCATTTTTTCCTCGGCTTAGTTTTTCATAAGAAGGGATATTGATTTTTTCGGGAATAGACCAACCCGAGATTAATTTTTTTGCGATAGAAAATCCGCGTGTCTCATAATTTCCTTGCACATAAGCGCCCTTCAAAAGAATGGTTTGCCCATCAGGCGATATCGATAAAATCGTATTGTATTGATCGCGATTCAATGCATCGGGCATTCTAAAAGCAGTACTCCAAACGCCATTCACATTTTCTGAATACCAAATATCCTGAGATCCTTTTACGGTTTCAGATCCCTGAGAGCCGTATTTATTGGAGGGATGATTTTTTCTTCCAAAATAAAGAGTCTTCCCATCAGGTGCCATGACCGGATTTAATTCGGAAAATTCGCTATTGATCGCCGAGCCTAAACTCTCGGGTTGCTTTTGGCCAACAACAAATTGCGCACATAAAATCCCAATAAATAGCAACAAAACCTTCCTCATTACACTTCCTTTTTCCCGCGATAAATCCACTTTTTTTCCATTTTTTCAGGCTCATAATTCATCAAATAAGTGACTAAATCCTCTGGATTTGATTCAATATGTAAAGCCGATAAATTCCTTTCCTTCAAAAATCCTTCTTGGACCATATGGTCGATATGCTTGATTAAATGATCGTAATAATGCGCTGTATTTAAAATGCTAATGGGCATTTGATGTAAATCCAATTGCTTCCAAGTCAACATCTCAAAAAGCTCGTCCAAAGTCCCAAATCCACCCGGTAAGGCAATAACAGCATCCGCCATTTCAGCCATCATTTCCTTGCGTTCATGCATCGACTGCGTCACATGGCAAGTCTGAATCCCCAAATGCTTCACTTCCCAAGGCTCCATAAATGAAGGAATTACCCCGATTAATTCACCCCCAATACGTAAATATTCATCCGCCAACACGCCCATTAAGCCCACGCTTCCAGCCCCGAAAATAATCTTACAATCATGTTCTTTTAATGAACGAACAAGCTTAATCGCCTCTTGCTCATATACGACGTTATGTCCCTTCGATGAACCACAATAAATCAAAATATTTTTAGACATAGGTCAATTTTTTTATAGCCTCCGCGAAGCTCGTAAACTTAAACGTAAATGTTAACTCTTTTTGTATTTTTTGACTTGAAACAAAATTCCCTCCTGTTACCAAATCGGCCATTTCACCTAAAATAATCTTTAAAAACCAAGCGGGTATCGCCGGAAAAAATAAAGGTCGTTTTAATTTTTTAGCAATCATTCTGATCATATCCCCATGCCTAATGGGCTCAGGTGCCACCGCATTGTACACACCAGTAGCAGAAGAATTAATCAACGATTGATGAAAAATTTCCACCAAATCATCGAGGTGAATCCACGATTGCCACTGCTTCCCCGTTCCCAAAATAGCCCCTATAAACCAATAAACGGGTCGAGCCAACACTCGGAAAATTCCTCCTTGGCTTGCCATAACTAGGCCGGTTCTCAACTTCACCACTCGAATTCCTTGGGCTACAAAAGGATCCACACTTTTCTCCCATTCCTTGGTACATTCGGCGACAAAATCCACCCCTGGATTCGTGGTTTCTGTGCAATTTATTTCCCCCGTATCAGAACCATAATACCCAATTCCTGACGCGGAAACGACCGTTTTCACTTGATGATTATTGCTCGCCAGCGTGTCAACTAACAATCGTGCACTTTCAACTCTTGAGTCCACAATTTCTTTTTTACGAGCGGCGGACCAACGTTTTTCTGCAATCCCCGCACCGGCTAAATGCACAATGGCATCCACATTTTGTAAGGCTAAAGGATCCATGTAATGGTTTTTGACATTCCATGTAAAATCACCCCCTGATCGAGATAAAATAGCCACGGTGTGGCCTTCGGATGCCAACTTTTCAGTCAATGCCCTTCCGATTAAACCCGTTCCGCCCGTGATTAAAATATGCATCAATTACCTTTTTTAATCGCCTTGTAAATGACTTCATTAATTCCAGTTCGGATATTCGCATCAGAAATCTTGCTATTATTCCGAGTCGGATACACGCGATTAGAAAGAAATACATACACCAAATCTTGCTCTGGATCGATCCACGTATAAGTTCCTGTAAAACCAGAATGACCAAAACTCGATGCACTGGCAGATGCGGCCGCTGATATTCCCGGTTTTTTCCGATCGACTTTATCAAAACCAATCCCCCGTCTTGAATTTTCTTCCATCGAAAAAGGATAATTCGTCCATTGCTTTATGGTCGATTCTTGAATGTATTGTTGGCCCCCGTAATAACCCTTTTGCAAATACATTTGCATCAGTTTTGCTAAATCATTGGCATTGCCAAACAAACCCGCATGCCCTGATATACCATCCAAAAGTGCCGCACCCTCATCATGAACTTTCCCGTGAATCAAGGTTTTTCTAAATAATGAATCGTACTCGGTTGGAACTATTCGAGCCAACGGAAAATATTTCTCCGCCTGATAGACTAAGGTTGACGCCCCCAAAGGCCGATAAAAAGTATTCCCCAAATATTCAGGCCATGTTTTTCCAGTAATTTTAGGCGCCATTTGTGGCAATAAATAATACGATAAATCCGAATACACATATTCTTTTTTATCCCTCAAAGGTGAATTTTTTATGGCTTCAAAAATTTGATTTGATATCGAGCGATGCGCCCACAAATTTGGTGCTACCTGAACCGGATATTCGTCCGATTGTGCGTAGGAAAGTGTGAATGGTTTCCAGCGCGTCACTTCAGTTTTTATGTCCACGCAGGTGGCCCATAAATCTTTCTTTTGGCGAATAATTTTCTTAACACGTTCTTCGCCGGCCGACTTGGTAAAATACTTTTCGACAAAAGAGTATTTCAAATCTTCTTTGGCATACATTTCGTTGAACTTCTTACTGTGCACAATCATGTCGGTGCTGTCAATATAATCTTGCCAAAAAGGAATCCAGGCTTTTAATTTTGCTTGGTGTGTTAAGATATCCTCATACTTCAAATCCTTTTTATTGCTATTGGCCAGCGCCGGAATGAATTCCCCCATGGTGTTTTGAACCGAAAATTTTCCTTGATCTTGCCAATGCATCAAAGCAGGTACCGAGGTAGAAATCTTAGTGATCGACGCCAAATCAAAAATATCTGATTTTTTCAGTGGTTCAGTTGTTTCATAAATTTGACTGCCATAGGCCTTATGATAAATAACCTTACCTTCCTTGGCAATGAGCACAACTGCCCCAGGAGTTCCTTTGATTTGAATGGCTAAATTGGCCAGCGAATCAACTTGTTGGGCCAAATAGCTTCCTTGTATTCCGACTGCTTCGGGCAATACATTATATTGCAATCTGGCCAAAGTAGGAGTCACAAGTCCTAAGCCAAAAGGATAGTCTTTCGAAGCACTTACCGGCATTTTCCCCTCCGCGGCAATGCCACCAAAAATCACCTCCGCCGCAGCTTCTTGTTGGGCTATCCCATCCTGATACGTCATAATCAATGCCGAGGCCCGATTCAAGTTTTCAAATTGAGTTAATGTAAATGGATTGGCAAAATGCGTGACAATTGATTTTGATGTAGAAAAGCGCTTCACCAAAGCTTGAATAGGGGCTTTGATGGCATAATTATTGGCCGGTCGGTAAGAAATTCCATGAACCCCCACAAGCACCGTATTGTATTTTTCCAATTCCTTTTCTACCCGCAAAATAGTCGAATCAGCACTTAAATCGTCTAAATAAAAATGTGCCATTTCTACATAATTTTCGGCCATTTTTTGAAATTCTGTTGGGAAAACTGAGCCATAATTAGCTTTCCCGATGGCCAAAGTCGCAATCTTTAATGTATCCAAGCGCCTTAGTGGAAGAATGCTTTCACTATTCTTTAAAATGGTGACGGACTTTTCGGCTAATTGCCGCTTCAAAACCTCTGATTGGACCGGATTTAACTCCTTGATCAAGTCGTTCATTTGTATCGCTTGATAGCGGTCTAATCCGGCCCATGCTTTGGCATTTAAAATCCGTTTGACTCTTTTATCAAGGTCTGCGATGGTTATTTCATTTTTATCTAATGCCATTTTGATCGCATTAAAAGCCGCAGGAACATCCACAAACGTTTCTAAAATATCATTGCCGGCCAAGAGTGCTTTTACGTTTGCCGTTCCTTCGGGAAACATTTTGGTAGCACCCTTCATGTCCATGGCGTCTGTAAACACCAATCCGTCAAACTTCATTTCTTCCCGCAAAAGCCCTGTGACGATCGGCTTAGACATGGTGCTCGCTAAGGACGCTGTGGAGTCGAGCGAAGGAATACTCAAATGTCCCACCATAATTCCTTGGAGACCCTTTGAAATTAATTCTTTGTAGGGAAAAAGCTCCAGGCTATCGAGTCGATTTCGAGTATGCTGAAGGACTGGAATGTCGTAATGCGAATCTACGCCCGTGTCGCCATGCCCTGGAAAATGCTTTGCAGAAGTAATGATTCCTCCTTTTTGGAGTCCGCGCATGTAAGCTAGCGCTTTTTGAGTAACTAAATCCCGATTTTCCCCAAATGATCTGAAGTTGATCACCGGATTTGCCGGATTATTATTGACATCCACGACGGGTGCATAATTGATGTGCACGCCTATCCTTTTACATTGTTGGGCTATCTGAAACCCCATCTTCTCGATGAGCGCATCATTCCCCTGCATCGCGCCTAGAGTCATTTGGTATGGAAAGCGCACCGTAGAATCTAATCGCATATTAAGTCCCCACTCTAGGTCCATGCCGATAAAAAGAGGAACTTTTGATCGTTTTTGAAGCTCGTTGACCAATTGGGCCTGAACCGTAGGGTATCCGGCAAAAAGTACAAATCCACCCACGTGATAATCCCGAATGATTGAAAACAGGCGAGTGGTATCGTACACTGGATTTGAATTCCCGCGGGGCATTAATACTTGGCCAATTTTTTGATCGACACTCAAAGTGGCAAAAACGGAATCTACCCATTTTTGTTTGGCATGAGGAAATAAATTGGTCTGGCCTTTTGCTGAAATGCTTAAAAATAAAATAATGAATATGTGAATGCGCTTCATGTAAAAAATATCAAATTTTGGGTGGGCAAAATAATGTGTGAAAATACGGGAAATGCCTGAATCTTTGAGGATTTGCGATTGATTTTTTCAATGTAATTTTCAATCACGAAAAAGGAATCGTAATTTTGGGGATAATTAAAAAAATGAAATCATGAGAAAAAAGATTGTAGCAGGAAACTGGAAGATGAATAAAACAGCTGCTGAAGCAATTGCTTTGGCAAATGAAGTAGCCCAATTAGTTAAAGCGCAGGTCTCTGCAGACATTCAGGTCATTATGGCTCCTCCCTCTCTATTTATTTCTGAAGTAAATAAAGCGGTTTCAGGCATATCTAATTTAGCCGTTTCCGCTCAAAATTGCCACGAAAAATCATCCGGTGCTTATACGGGAGAAATTTCTGCTAACATGTTAGCCACTTCAGGCATTTCTTATGTTATTTTAGGGCACTCAGAGCGCCGACAATATTTTGCGGAATCAAATGCCCAACTAGCGGCCAAAGTAGACTCAGCTTTAGCCGCTGGCTTGACACCAATCTTTTGTTGTGGGGAAAGTTTAGACCTTCGTGAAGGGGGAGAATTTTTAGCTTATGTAGCCCAACAATTAACCGAAAGTTTATTCCATTTATCGGCTGAAGATTTTGCTAAAATTGTGATTGCCTACGAACCTATTTGGGCAATAGGTACAGGATTAACCGCTTCTTCAGATCAAGCACAAGAAATGCATGCATATTTACGTGGGCATTTGGCCACAAAATATGGCCAAAACGCCGCTGATGATTGCTCCATTTTATATGGAGGAAGTTGCAATGCAAAAAATGCGCAAGAATTATTCGCCTGTACAGATGTGGATGGAGGATTGATCGGTGGCGCTTCTTTAGTTGCAGCGGACTTTATCACTATAGCCACTTCGTTTTAATCGAAGAAATAAAAAAAACAGCCATAAAAATTTCGTTTTTATGGCTGTTTTCTATTTTGGGTAGGTCTTATACTCCTTCAGCCACCACTTCTTTTACCTCAGGAATCATTCGTGTCATTAACGCTTCAATCCCGGCTTTAAGCGTCATTTGAGAGGATGGGCAACCAGAACAAGATCCTTGCAACAAGACTTTTACTTGGCCTATCTCCTCATCAAAAGAGTGAAATGAAATCGCTCCCCCGTCAGATTCTACAGCTGGCCGAACATATTGCTCTAATACATTTTTAATTTTCCCTATAATCTCGGTATCTGAATCATCAGAAGTACCATCAGTGGCAGATTCAGGCAATGAAAATACCGGCTTTTTCTCTTCAAAATACTTTTTCAAGTACTGCTTAATGCCAAATAATTCGTCTTCCCATAAAGTCGCCTCCCCTTTGGTGACCGTAATGAAATTGCTCGTGATAAATACACGGCGAACAAATTCAAATCCAAAAAGAGCTACGGCCAAAGGAGATGATTTCTCTTTGGTCAAGCCATCAGCAGGTTGTGAATAATCAAATGAAAGTCCTTCGGGCAATAATTCCACATTGAACACAAATTTCATGGAATGTGGATTGGGGGTAGACTCGGTATAAATATGTATTTGTGGCGTTTCCATAATTCATTTTAAAATTGTTAACAAAGGTAGCTCCAATATTGTTGCCGTAAAACAAAAAAACCTAGCATTTTCATGCTAGGTTTAGATTAATCTGTTGATTGAATTACTCAGCAGCCGCAGCCTTTTTTGCTGGAGCTTTCTTAGCTTTTGGAACCGCTTCAACAGCCACTTCCTCCGCTATAACTTCTGCTACTGGAGCAGGAGCCGCTTTCTTAACTGGCGCTTTTGCCACAGGTGAAGCAGCTACTGCTGGCAACACATGTACAAATGAACGACCTTTAAAACCTTTTTTAAATGCAACCACACCATCTGACAAAGCAAATAATGTGTGATCCTTTCCTAATCCAACATTTTCTCCTGGATTGTGAGCTGTACCTCTTTGACGTACAATAATATTTCCTGCAATAACTGCTTGGCCTCCAAACAACTTAACGCCTAATCGTTTACTATGTGATTCGCGCCCGTTTTTGGATGATCCGGCGCCTTTCTTATGTGCCATTTTTTTATAAATTTATGCGTTCAAAACGCTAATGGTAGACTTATTTTAAAGTAATTGACTCAATTAAAACTTTGGTCAAGTTTTGACGGTGACCATTCATTTTTTGATAACTCTTTCTCCGTTTCTTTTTGAAGACTAAAACTTTTTCTCCACGAACGTGTGCAACAATTTTTCCTGTGATTTTGGCTCCCGCTACTATGGGTGCTCCTACGGTCACATCTCCGCCTTTATCAACAAGTAATACCTTGTCGAAAACCAGTGCAGCGCCTTCCTCGCCCGCCAAACGGTGGGTATATACGGTCCGGTCTTTTTCTACTTTAAACTGCTGCCCGGCAATTTCTACGATTGCGTACATTATATTATGTATTTAAGTGAATCCCACGAGGCCAGGTCTTTACCTTTAAAAGCCCTTTAAATGGGGGTGCAAATCTAAAAAGATATTTTCAAATTTACAAGTGAGGAATAAATTATTCGTAAATAAATTCCCCAAAAGAACTTCTGATAGTCAGCTTTTTACCTGAAAAAGCCTCCACATGACCGACTATTTGAGCTGGAATTCCGAAGGATTCGGATATCTGAATAATTTCTTCTGCGCGTTCAGGAGACACATATAATTCCATGCGGTGCCCCATGTTAAATACTTGGTACATTTCCTTAAAATCCGTACCGCTTTCTTTTTGGATTAAATCAAAAAGTGGCGGTATAGGAAATAAATGATCTTTCACCACATGTACTTCGTTGACAAAATGCAAAACTTTGGTTTGGGCGCCGCCTGAGCAGTGCACCATGCCGTGGATTTGCGATCTCATCGACTTCAATATCGCCATAATCACTGGCGCATACGTCCGGGTAGGAGATAAAATGAGTTGGCCCACATCCAAATCCACCCCCTCCACAACATCCGTTAATTGCTTAGACCCCGAATAAACCAATGACTCAGGAACGGATAGATCGTAACTTTCTGGATATTTTTTGGCCAAATACTTAGCCAAAACATCATGCCGGGCAGAAGTCAAGCCATTGCTTCCCATCCCGCCATTGTATTTATTTTCATAGGTTGCTTGGCCATCAGAAGCCAAACCTACAATGACATCTCCAGCCTGAATGTTGGCATTTGACACCACATCACTGCGTTTCATTCGGCCTATCACCGTACTATCCACAATAATCGTTCGCACTAAATCCCCTACATCTGCCGTTTCTCCACCCGTGCTATAAATTCCTACGCCATGATCGCGTAGCATTTGCAATACTTTCTCGGTTCCGTTGATAATCTCGGCAATTACTTCCCCGGGAATCAAGTTTTTATTTCGACCAATGGTGGACGAAAGTAGCATTTGGTCCGTCGCTCCCACACAGATTAAATCGTCTGTATTCATCACCACCGCATCCTGTGCAATGCCACGCCACACCGAAATATCTCCTGTTTCTTTCCAATATAAATAGGCCAAAGAGGACTTTGTTCCCGCGCCATCCGCATGCATAATGTTGCAATACGCTGGATCGCCGCCCAAAATATCGGGTGAAATTTTACAAAAAGCACCTGGAAAAACTCCCTTGTCTAAATTGGCAATCGCCCGATGAACATCTTCTTTTGAGGCGGAAACCCCTCGTTGCATATAGCGATCAGACGACATAATTTATGAAATTTTTAATTGAGCAAACTCTTTGGCAAAATAGGTTAAAATCACTTGGGCTCCTGCTCTTTTGATGGACAATAAACATTCCAGCATGGCCTTTTCCCCATCGATCCAGCCTTGTTGGGCCGCCGCCTTTACCATCGCATATTCCCCTGAAACATTATAAGCGGCAATGGGCAAATGCGAATTTTCCCTTAACAAAGAGATGATATCTAAATAGGCCAAAGCCGGTTTAACCATGAGAAAATCGGCCCCTTCGGATTCATCTAATTCCAATTCGATTAGCGCTTCTCGGCGATTAGCCGGATTCATTTGATACGTTTTTTTATCGCCAAATTTAGGTGCTGATTCAAGTGCATCCCGAAAAGGTCCATAAAAAGCGGAGGCATATTTAGCGGTGTAAGCCATAATGCCCACATTGGAGAAGCCTGCGTCGTCCAAAGACTCGCGCAAATATCCGATGCGGCCATCCATCATGTCTGAGGGGCCGATCAATTTAGACCCTGCTTGTGCTTGGGCAATCGCCATTTTAGCCAAAACAGGTAATGTTTCATCATTTAAAATTTGGCCTCCTTGAACGATTCCGTCGTGCCCATCTGAACTGTATGGGTCCATCGCAACATCCGTCAAGAGACTGATTTCAGGAAATCTTTTGGTTACTTCATATATGCTCTCTAGATATAGAGACCCTTTTTTATAGCTTTCTGTAGCCATAGAGTCCTTTTTTGACTCAGCTACTTGAGGGAATAGGGCAAACGATTGGATGCCCAATTGGACACAAGATTCAATTTCTTTTAATAATAAATCCGTTGAGTAGCGATAAATACCCGGCATGGATTTGATTTCGGTGCTCACATTTTTCCCGTCCATGACGAATAAGGGAAATAACATGTCATTCACGGAAAGTCTAGTTTCCTCGACCATGGAACGAATTACAGCACTGGAACGATTTCTACGGGGCCTTTGTAACATCGAAATTTAATTAGAAAACAAAGGTACAAATTATAATTTTATTGCGATAATTTGTTCTGAATCTCGTTCAATTTGGCCTGTAATTCAGTAACTACCCGGACGTATTCGGCAAACTCTTTCCGAGTCACAAAACCATATTCTTGGAACTTTGATTCTTCTTCCCAATTTGGTGTTTCGGAACTATTTCTAACTTGAAAAAAATCAGATAATTCAAATTCCAAAATTGCGGCGATTTGCATCATCCTGGACAAGGAAGGGTCGGTGATTCCTCGTTCAATTTTCGAATAGGCCGACATGGTGATGCCTAATTGCATAGACACATACTCTTGGGTATAATCCTTGGCATTTCTAATTTTCCGAATTCGAGCGGCGAAGTCTTTCATAACTACAAAATTCAAAAACAATTAGAAAATTGGTAGCGCCCTCATTCGACATAATATATCATTACAGGAAAATAAGTAAACTTATATTTCAATTGTTTGATATTTGCTCAAATCACAAGCCTAAAAAGAAATATTCTTTCCTGAAAAACGAGTCACTACACGAAAAATAACTAGGAAATTTTGTTGAGCTGAAGTCCCACTGTAGGATCTTCCGATAAATCTAATCCGGAATTTCGTAAAATGGCGGCCAATGGACCTAATAAATCCTCCGATCCGAATACCCAAAAATTCCAAAATTCAGTTAACGGTTCTTCATATACTTCTTCGGCTATCCTTAAAAAATCAATTGTTTCATATCCCTTTTTCAGATTTCCAAAACGCGCATTCATCAGTTGCATTACCTCTCGAATGGACTTGGCGCCCCCAAATTTTTGTTGGATTAATAGGTCTAATCCCAAAGCAACAATCGCTCCTTTAAAATAAATGGACACTCGCTTTCCGGGGGTGGATGGGCCGTAGCCGTCCAACCATAAATCCATCGAACTCTGGGTGAGTGATTGAACCGAATAACGATCTCGGTCAAAATGTAATTTCAAATTCCCCAAGAGTAAATTCAAATATTCCTCTTCTTGAATGACGCCAGATGCTTTTAAAAACCAATCCCCCAAATAGGTCGTCACGCCTTCCACAATCCAAGCTGTTTCAAAATACGTAATTTTGCCAAAGCGATAAGGCAACAATGGCTTTGGTCGAATCGTGGCAATATTCCACACATGAAAAAATTCATGCGAAGCTAGGCCAATTAAATCATCGTAACACGCTCGGTCCTCTGGGCCCATGACCATCATGGTGGATTTGGTATGCTCCACTCCGTGATAAAAAGGTTCAGGGCAAATCCAATGTAAAAAATGATATTTCTTGACCGGCAATTCTCCCATCCAAGCACATTGAAAAGCAACAATTTTTTGATACGCGTCGATCAATGGGTCCGTGAAAACAGTGGATGGCCCTATGCCCTGAATAAAAAATTGGGCCCCGGCTTCCTTCCATGAATGTGAAAAGATTTTTGCTGCCGCAAGAAAAGGGGAATCCACTAATTCCCGATACGTTCGCGCTTGAAACACATTATTTTTAAAAGCCAAAGAGGTCGCAAACTGCCAATGGCCCGGAAATTTTATCGTTACGTCGCATCCCTGATTTTCAAACCCTAGAGGACAAACAAGGCAATTGACAAAATTAATGTACAAAATTTCTGCATTTGCCACCGAACCTCCCGCATCTCGCTGAACGGCATAATAGGTGTATTCGAGTTTAATGAGGGCGATTTCTTCACAATTTATTTCCCAAACCGAAGATTCAATCTTGGCGATTGAAACCTGTTTTTCATCCTGATAGGCTGAAATTTCGGGTACGTTTTTGGCAAAGTTTTGCACTTGATATCGCCCCGGCCGCCAAATAGGCAATCCTATTTTCAGCCTCCCCAATTTCTTAGGTTGAAACTCACAGATAATTTGGAGCCAATTTTCCTTGTCGGTTGATATAGTATATTTCATGCCATGACTTCTTGCAAAATTTCCCAAGATCTTAGTTCTCCAAAGGACTCTATATGCAGCCGATAAAAATACAAAAGTCCGGACAAACATTCCTTTCGCTGAGCCCTAGAAATTAGAAAGGACTCGCCATAATTGGCCATGACAAGATCGCTCAATAATTTAGCATCAATGACATTTACTCCAGAAAATTGAGACTGTTTTAATTGGTCTATCAACTCCACTGTACTCCCGGGTGCAAAGCCTAAAAATGAAGCCAAATTCCAAAGAAATTGTATATGAAAATTTTCATAATTTCCTTGGGCTCCATCCAAAAATTGGAACGATTCTTCTAGAAAATCATACAAAGGGAAATTCGCTTCTTCTTCTTTTAAAACTTTGCCTAGTATCTCACTTAGAAATAAAGCGATGCTGGATTTGCCTACGTCAAATGGAATTTGGCGATAAGGAAAATAACATTTTGCTTCTGAAATTCGGTGAAGTCCTCGACCTGGTTTATGAAAAACTTCTAGCTCTAATAATGTCAAGGGTTGGAACAGCGCCATTTTGTGCTTCGCCTTGGCCGATCGTACTCCATTTTCTATGTAGGATGCGATACCGAACTCGGCGGTGTAAATAGTCACCAACAACGATGTTTCTCGGTACTTTAAGTTATGTAGAACAAGTCCTTTAGTCTTGGTTAGCATCGTCCATTTCTAAACCCAACTCCATGGTTAGCTTTTGCATGATTGCGTCGACAGAATCTTCTGGATTAAACCGACTGGGTTCTCTAAATTCTACCGTTAAATTCGTATTCCGCTTTTTCATCAGCAAGCCTTTTTTATCAAAAGCCCTTCTAAATCCATTAATTCGCACAGGTACGACCAACGGATTTTCGCCCTTAATTAAATGGGCCGTCCCTTTTCGTAAGGGCGCAAAAGCACGCGTGGTTCCCTGTGGAAAACTAACCACCCAACCACATTTTAAGCCTTTTCCTATTTTGGCAACAGCCTCTAAATCCACTTCACGTTTGACATCTTCTCCTTTTGCCCTCCATGAACGATTGACTAAAATAGCTCCGGCTTGCGCAAAAATTCTTGGCAACAAGCCATCGTCTTTCATCGTTTCTGCCGCTGCGACATAAAACAAATTAGACCTTGGGGCCAATAAATAAATGGGGTAATTGATGGAATTTTTGATGCCCCATTTGACCGAGAAAAAGATGTGGTATAGACAAATCACATCCATAAAATAGGTCTGGTGATTGGGCAAAAAGAGAATTCCGTTTTCAGGAAGTTCGTCTAAATATTCGGTGCCCTTAATAATGGTCTTATTATAAAAACGCAAACGCCCATAAGTCAAAAAGCCCATGACCATCATGGTGAGGCGCTTGAAAACGATCGGGTTGCCGAAAGGATCCCTTTCGCCTATGCCCAGCGTATCCATAAATTGAAATAATTTTGTCAGTTTGGATGCCATAATAATGGATTAAAATCCGCCTTGTTTTGTTTTCGGTTTTGTCGACTTAGGTGCTTCTTTCACAGGGGCCTGCTTTTTTGTATTCACTGCTTTTTTCGTTACATTCGTTTGTCGGTAATATAACAAAAACCGTTTCAAAAAAGTCTCTTTTTCGTCTGCCGCTGCTTCAACAACCCGCACCACATCTTTGTCTTTTTTATCTCCTTTTTCATTTTTAACCGCTTCGCGAATGGCTGCTAAAAATTGATTGTCAGAAGAAAACACCCCTAATTCGCCATTAAAGTACGCAAAATAATACCAAAGATCTTCCGATAATTCCCAATACCCATAAAACTCTTCCTTGTTTGGCTTCTTTATAACCTCCATATATCCTTTAATCGTACTGTTAATATCCACGGGTCCCACATTGACTAAGGGCAATCCGCCCAAGGTATAAAAAGAACTTGTATTCGCCGACCAGGCCCAATGTACTTTTGAAAAGTTTATATTTTTGGCAAATTCGGGAGACACTTTATCTAGCGCCAAATGCGCCTGATCCATTTTCGTCCGAATGGGATCAACCAATGGTTTTTTCAATAAAAACTCCACTCTTTTTAGATATTCATCTCGGTCCTCCGGCTCATCGGCCGATGTAGAAATATAGCCTTCATCCAAATTGTATTTAACAATTCGGTCTCCCATGACCTTTAAAACGGTGGCCGGAATGGGGTATTGGATGCTCAGCCAAGCCTCTATTCGAGGGCTTAATGTATCGGTAGACAAATTGATTTTACCGAAAGATTTAATCCCTTCATTTCCCGTAAATAGCTGAACGGGGCCATTAGCTTCCATTCTTTTCTGATCAATAAATAGCCTCAATTCGCTTGATTTACCTTTGATTTCATACGATTCTTTCCCCTCATTCACTTCCCCCTCAGCAGAGAAAAGCACGGGGTCTAATTCATCTGAAAAGGGTCCTAAAAACGTTGGGTACAATTTATTATCGGCATTGATAAAAATTCCCGCTGTAACAGGTCTGCCCGCTTCATCTCGCAGATTAGCATCTAAACGTAAATTGGCCGATTCGCCTTTCGCATTTTCAAATGGAATCCAAGCCGAACGGAAATTTTTCAAGCCTATCAAAGGCCGAATAAAACCCTTCAATTTTAAGAATGGCATTTTCGAAACCACATTAACTTCTCCCTTGTATTGCTGATGTTCACTGAGCAAAATGGGAGACTTTTCAGGAATTAGACCTTCTGCTTGAACCCATTGCAAAGGTTCTGCAGCCGATGATTTAGTTTTCGCTGAAGCAGGAGCTGGATTTTCAACTTTCAAGAATTCAAAGTTTTTAATGGGTATGGCCACCGTGTCCCCATCGCTTCGTGGCAAAAGATAATTAGCCTCTCCTTTCCAAGCATCTGAATTAGCTTCGATAACACGTAAATCCGATAATTTGTGGAGATTATTCAGGGGGTCCAACAAAGCCCTTGCCCCAGAAAATGGTTTAAATTGGCCATCCTTTTGAATCGCAAATAAGCCTTTCGACGGAAAGACAAAAGCAGCACCGATCGCCACATGCTGAACACCTCCTAATTGTAGGAATTGGGCTTTTAAATCATATTCGGCTGAAAATGCTTTAATTGATCCTTGCGATTCTTGGCCTGCGCTGGTTAAAATTCGATTTTTCAGGGTCATCGAAGTGCTGTCTAATGACGTGCTGGTACTGTCCTCAAGCCAACGAGAGAGCTCGAAGCCAGATTTGCCAAACATCTTAAATCGTTCTGCTTTCAGATCCCAAAGGGCCTCTGTCAAAATACTTTGATAAGCGATGTATGGGAAAATAATCGGGCTTTCTTCTCGGCTCGAAAGTGTTTCACTGCTCGGTTTTATCGAGACTTTCTGAGTCAATAAATTAGCCTCTGCTGTAATCGATTTGGTGAAAATGGCAGGCTTAAAAGAAGACATCTGTCTTCCTATACGCATTTCACTTTGATTGGTTTGCCAAAAAGAAAAGCCTAAATTAAAATGATTGGATATAAAAACTCCATCCCCGAAGACAAGTTTTCCGCGACCAAAAACCTTTTTATTGTGCACGCCCATTTGACCGTCTAAACGAACTTGGCTTTGATAAAGTACAAGCTGATTTTTTATGGGTTTCACCCAAAGGCTGTCTTGGCTCGGACGCCAACTTAACTCATGAGCTGCCCATTTGGTCTCTGGAAATACATTTTTTCCTTGATAATTGGATGCTATTTTTCCCTCTAGTGCAGAAGAAATCAAAGAATCAGGGTAAAAGTAGGTCGACTTTTGAACAGATGAAAGACTTAATATCTGCAAAGTCCCGGAAGTGTGTAAGCCTACTTTATCCATCAGCAATGGCTCTGACATAATGTATTTAGCTTGTTTTTTATACAGATCCAAAGGCAACTTACTAGAATACTTAAATCCAAAAGACTGGTCGGGCATTAATACTAACGAAACTTTTAATGTAGGAATGAGGCCATCGGTATAAAAACTCCCTTCAAACGTAATTTCTTTTTGGGTCAAACTATCCAATTCAATTCGGGGAACTTTAAAATAAAACTCTTTGCCATAGACGCCTTTGGCTCGCCAAGGCTCATTAAAATAAGAGATTACCCCGGTAGGAATAATGAGTTTAGGGTATTCTGCGACGCCCAATCTGCCCGATTTATTATTCGGCGGACTTAATAAAATAGTTCCCGCCCCATATTTAAATTGGCCCCCCAGCTCCCTATTTCCCAAGGAGCCATCTTTCAATTTGGGCAAAAATGTGATGGAATCTATTTCTTTAAAATTTACTGAAAAATTAGAAAAATTAAAATCAAACAAGGGTCCTCTAAACCGATAATTTCCAATTTTTATTTCCCCTCTAAAATCAAAATCTCTCCCTTTGCTAAAGACAATTTGTCGGTCTGAAGGAATAAAATTTGCTTTTAAAGAATCTGAAACCGTAACCTCTTTTACACCTCTGACAATAAGTTTTTGCGCAGCTAAGTCAATGGATATATTGGCGGAGTCGCGTGAAATTTGATTTGCATTGGAGGCGACAAAAAATTTGTCAAAATCTTTTTTCGCAAATTGTACTTGGGCATAATGCCTCCCCATTTTGGTAAAGGACATGATATCCGTTTTGGGATCATAGTTGATGTAGCCCGACTTAATGAAGTTGTTAAATCCGGGCATCAGCGCCTTGTACTCCTTATTATTTTTCGCTAAAATATCACCAAAATAGGCCCAATTACGTTTAGATTCGATGAGGAAATTGTACAGAACGCGCATTGGATTAAACGTTAAAGTACCTTGCAACATTTCGATTCGGTCGGGACTATAATAATCGAAAGATTCGATCCAAGCGGGTACTTGGGACTTCCCTGAGACGCGGTAAAAATCAATTCGATCTGTATTTCTTTTTAAAATGGCTAAGTCGGCCGAAATTCTAATTTGATGATATGAGTCTTCAAACAAAAGCCTTTCTTCGGCAATTCCTTCTAGTTTTTTTATGTGTAAGGTTTGGTCTTTTGCGTACCAATTGCCCCGAATGAGAGGATGATACAAAGAATCCTTCACTCCGATGTATGTCACAAAAGACCCTTTGGGGATATCAATAGATCCTTCTGGTGAAATCCAAAAAGAAGGAGCCAAAACACGGGCAATCATCTTCTTATTTTTCAATATTTCGAGTTGGGCTGGCTCCCGCGAAGCGAGAAGTCCCAATTTGTTTCCTTGGATCCATAGTCGGCCTTTCGCCGTGCCAAATGCCCCAACAATAGGTTCTTTTATGTTTTCATTCGACCTAAATTCCAAATTAAAATTAGGCGCCCCAGTTTTTCGCTTAAGCGAAATTTTGGCCATTCCTTCGTTGGCTTTCCCGTCCATGCTTAACAAAGATTTGATACCCAAAAGACTCGCGGACCGAGGTAATATTTCCCATTCATGAAATGTCATTTTGGAATTTGGGATTCCCCAAATGGCCCCCGCCAAATCCGCATCAGAACCTATTCCAAACTTATCCTTCAATAACCAAGAGAATTCCTTGCTTTCTAATCGAAGACTATCCTTGCCTATTTTAAATCGTACTTCGGGTTTTTCCCAAGTAAATCTTGGCCCATCCGAAGCTTTGCTAGGTGAGAGCCATGAAGTCTGGTCATCATAAAAATCGGCAATAGGAGCGTCTGAGAGGGGCGATTCGGTATCCCAACCATCATTTTGAGCCGTGACTTGTACGGTATCTATTGATTTTGTTTGGATCGTGGGCCATAGAATTCGCAAGTTTCCTTGAACGCTGATGGTCAGATTTCCTGTTTGATTTAATTGTTTGGTATAAAACCAGGAGTCCAATTGCTCAGCCAAAACCATAGCCGTTTTAGCATCTTTTTGAACTAATAATCTTTTCCAAACAGCGATAAAATCGGAAAATAGCGGGGAATCATTGGGAATCTGCATGACATTTCTGATAAAGAAATAAGCCAAATTGGGCGTTCGAAAGCCATTTTTGGGCATCTGAATGATTATTTCTTGGATCTCCGCGGATTGTTGTTGGCTCAGCAACTTCGCCCCCCATAAACTAGAAAACTGATCGCCAATTTTAGGTGCGTCCTTGAACTTGCTTGTTGAAATCCAGGACTTGACTTCTTGAGGAAGCCGATCTGGGTTACCTGAAATAGATTGCGCTTGACCCTTATGAGAATAAACAAAGGCAAAAATCAAATAAGACAGAATCTTTATATGGCGCAACGATTTTGGCATAATCAAACTCAAAAGAAGGTAAAAATACATAAAAATTTAAGATATTTGGGGCTAATATTACCTATATGAATAACGTACTCTCATTGTTTTCAAGTATAAAAGCATTTGTTTTTGATGTGGATGGGGTCATGACGGATGGGCAAGTACATGTGTTAGAAACGGGGGAGCATTTTAGAAGTTTTTTTATTCGGGATGGATATGCCATCGAAAAGGCTAGGGAGGCGGAGTATTCGCTGTGTGTCATTTCTGGCGGCGGACATCTTGGAGTCAAAAAAAGACTAGAAAATTTAAAGTTTCAAGATATTTACATGAGCTTAGGTGGGCAGGATAAATTAAGTACCTACCTTTCTTGGCTTGAAAAAATAGGCATTTCGGAGGATCAAGTTTTATATATGGGGGATGACACTCCTGATTTAAAAATATTACAAAGACCCAAATTACTGAGTACTTGCCCGGCAGATGCGATTCCAGAAATTAAATCGGCGGTTAAATACGTATCCCCAAACAAAGGTGGACAAGGGGCGGTTCGGGATGTCATCGAAAAAGTGATGAAATTACAAGGCAAATGGCCTGAATAAATACCCACATATGGCACTCATCTTACCGGTAAAAGGGGTATCCCCGCAGTTTGGAAATCACAATTGGCAAGCGCCCAACGCCACGATCGTAGGCGATGTCCAATTAGGAGATTATTGCACCATATGGTTCAATGCCGTTATAAGAGGCGATGTCAATAAAATTAAGATTGGCCATCATTCCAATATTCAAGATGGTGCCGTAATCCATTGTACGTATCAAAAAACGGAAACGACGATTGGCAATTATGTTTCGATCGCGCACAATGCCATTGTCCATGGCTGCACGATTGAAGATTCTGTTTTGGTAGGAATGGGGGCCATCATCATGGATGGGGCCTATATTGAAACGGGCAGTATCATTGCCGCCGGGGCCGTTGTCACTCAAAATACGCGCGTGCCTTCTGGTAGTATTTATGCGGGCAATCCTGCGAAATATTTAAAACCTGTAAGTCCGGAAGCGGCTGAAATATTCATGCGCACTGCGATGAATTATATCGATTATGCCAAATGGTTTGAAAAGAACTAAAAAGTTTTCGACTCCAGCATTTCTTTGGCCAGTGATTCTTCCCTGTTATAAAGGTTCTCGTCAAATAAAGCTCCATGGCCAGAACCCGCTTCATTAAACATCCCGTGTTTGGCATACTTAAAAAATGAGTCGTGAACGACTTTGTATCCGGCATTTGCAGCGTCTTGAAACCATTTAATTCCTGTGTCCATCGTCATTAAACCGACGGGCGCAAATGATCCCTTCGGAGCAGTCAGCTTGCGTGCAATTTGCATATTAATTAAGGCGGCATGTTCGTTCAAACGACATTCTGGTAGGGGCCAACTCGCTTTTCCTGGCTGTATAAGTCCCCAGATTACGGCTCGATTCACAGTCCAATTTTCATACAAATTGGAAAGCTCATCCATCGTTGGCCTATAGTCCCAATAACGATCCCCATCACAATGAATTTTATGGGCAGGGCAATTCCAACATTGCCCTATATGCCCTATGGCAATATTATTTTCAATTTTACTTAAGTAATTAGCTAAAATATCCCCATGAAAAACCATGTCATTGTGAGATAAAAAAAGATAATTGGCTTCCGTTTTCTCCCATGGGTATTGATACCTAATGGAAAATCGGAACATTGGAATTTTAAAGAGTAATTTATTAGCCCAATTTTTTTTTTGAATTTGCCACCATCCCAAAAACAGAGAGGGTTTATAATAAACGACATCCAGATCTTGCAATAAATCTTTCAATTGATTTTCATCAAAATCAAAAGGTTGCTTTTTTTCTAAATTGATGAAAATTCTGCCCACATGATCCCCGGAATATTTTAATAAGGAACGAATAGCTAAAGCCGTTTGAAAAGGCTTTCCATACACATTAATTGCTATATCGACTTTTGCTGAAATACGCATTAAATTAAAATACTAAATTAAATAAACTAATGAGAAAATCGAATCTTTTTTAATGCTTCGAAAATCCAGCTGATTTTTCGCCTGCTTCAACTTCCACATTCATTTTATTCTCTTTAGTCGGCAAAGGACACGTCGCAAATGGAGTAAACTCACAAGGTGGATTAAGCGATTTGTTGAAATCTAAAATAACATTTCCATCCTTATCCGGCGCATTCGCATATAAAAATCTGCCTCCTCCATAAGTTGTTTTTTTGTTCGTCAAATCGCCAAAAACTATGAAAAATTCGTCCATAGTTCCACCTGCTTCCAAAGTAAATTTTTTGCCCCCCTTCGTAAAATGTAATACCCCCGGAGAATCTTCTAAGAATGTGCGCCCTGTAATATCGGTGATCCGTAATTGCTTTCCTTTGGTTGGCACAAATTTTGCTATAATTCGCCAAGAAGAATCAATAGGGAAATAGTCAATTCCTTTAAAATTCCGAACATATTCTCCGTCTAAATCACGAAGTCTAATCGCAAATTTTTCGCCCCGTTTAATGATAAACCAACGAAGCGATTTGTGTTCCAAAACAACAACTTTTTTATCTTGAAAAATGATCATTTCGCTTACCGCTTGGCCCGATGAAAATACTTGATTGGCTTGATTTGATTTAAAAGTTACAACTCCCTTATTCAAAATAACTGTACCCAAAAAAGAATCTGAATGCTCTGCTGGAAAAACAAAATCATTTTTGGGGTCGGCACCTATCGTATTTTCACCTTCTTTTAACCAAAATAATCCCGATAAATTAAGGTATCCGTTTTCATGTTGTAAGCTATCAATACGTATTTTCCGAAATGCCGCTATTTCTTTTTCGTATTCGCTTCCTTGCGAAAAAGATGCAAATGAAATCAGCAAAAGCAAAAAAATCAAGTTCCTCATTTAGCTTCGACGTAATTTTTAAAATTAGATAAAATCGCTTGCCAACCCGCTTTCTGAAGCTCAATTGAATTTTCTGACTCAGGCTCAAAAAGCTCTGTTAGGATAGTTTCATCTCCCTTAGAATCGAAAATAACAGACATCTTTCTGTCATCGCCTAACACGATTTCCAATTTTTTGACGTCTTCAATTTTTTGGAAAGTTCCCCAAAAATCAAACTCAAAAGATCCATCTTTAGCCGCCATGGTGTAGTGAAATTCTCCGCCTTCCTTAAGATCGTTTGTCGCTTTGGGGCAATGCCAATCGGGAGAAGCAAAATTCCAATGAATGATGTGTTTCGGATTTGTAAAACAATCCAAAACTGTTTCTACTGAAGCCCGAATTTGTGTTTGTACTTCTATCATTATTTACTCATTTGGGCATCTACGACCGCTATGGCTATCATATTGACAATTTCTCTTGTGGACGAACCTAGCTGCAACACGTGAACTGGTTTTTTAAGCCCTAATAAAATCGGCCCAATTTTTTCAATTCCGGCTATTTCTTTGACCAAATTATAGGCAATGTTAGAAGAAGATAAATTAGGAAAAATTAAGACATTTGCCCCTTTTTCAGCTAATTCACTGAATGGATGATTCTCTTTCAGCAACTCCATGTTGAAGGGCAAGTGGGCTTGAATTTCTCCGTCAACAATCATATTGGGATTTCTTTGTTTTAATAGTTGGACCGCGCTTTTCATCTTTTTGGCATCCTCGCCTTCAGCACTGCCAAAATTTGAATAGGTAATCAAAGCGATACGAGGTTTGATATTAAACTTTTCGACTTGCTTAGCCGACAACTCCGCGATCTCAACGATTTCCTCTGCACTTGGATTAAAATTCACCGTTGTATCCGCTAAAAATAAAGGGCCAAAACGAGTCATCAAAATATACATTCCTGACACTTTTTGAACACCTTCTTTTCTACCTATCGCCTGCAAAGCTGGCCGAACAGTATCTGGATAATTACGGCTCATTCCGCCAATCATCGCATCCGCATCACCGGTACTGACCATCATGCTTCCAAAATAATTTCTTCGTCGAATGATTTTTTGGGCCTCCGCTTTGTTTAAACCTTGTCTTTGTCGGCGAATAAATAATAACTCGCTATACCGATTGGCGCGTTCTTTATCTTCATCCGTTACGGGTAAATAGGGATCTATAATTTCTACTCCTGGCAACTTAATTGAGTTTTCATCCAAAATTTGTTGGATTACCTCCCGATTTCCCAATAAAATGGGCGTTGCAATTTTATCCTGCAATACTTCTTGGGCCGCCTTTAAAACAGAAAGGTTTTCGGCGTCCGCTAAAACGACTCTTTTCGGCTTGGTTTTGGCCTTGTTGATAATCACTTTCATCAACGTATTATCAAGTCCTAATCGCTTGGATAATTGTAGTTCATAGGCATCCCAGTTTTCAATAGGGTGCTTCGCCACTCCTGACTTCATTGCGGCCAATGCCACTGCTGGTGCAACGGTTATTAGGAGTCGTGGATCGACCGGTTTCGGGATAATATACTCTCGGCCAAAAA
>Ga0214921_10001855_pt1 | contig 35353 bp, 37 predicted proteins | sample LL1505_MetaG_FD_177992 | JGI IMG/M metagenome (GOLD analysis project Ga0214921, IMG submission 177992) | Freshwater microbial communities from Lake Lanier, Atlanta, Georgia, United States - LL-1505 | ecosystem: Environmental > Aquatic > Freshwater > Lake | place: USA: Georgia | collected... | reverse complement strand
GTTGAGCTGACCGCTACGATCTCAAGCTGCCTCCCAGATTCATGCGATCGCGCGTCCTCTATAACCGTTACCGGTACCGGAAGTGATTCTGAGCGGTGTCCACACGACGCATACTCGTACCGACCGGAGAGAAACCGGCGCAGGGTACCTTCAGCCCACTCAGAATTATAGAGCACTATCGGAGATACTGAGGTCTCACGATACCCTTGTGGCTGCGGCTGCAGAGGAAGATCTCCCCGTTCAAGGAACGGCAGTGAGAGATCCAGTATCTGCTGAACCGATCGCTCCCATGGGCTCGTGTGAATACCCTCAGCTCCCGGGTCAGAGAGGAAGGTGTCGTGCATCCACGAGATGCCGGGCATCGTACCCACCTGCGTTCGAACAACACGGCCAAGGGGCCCATCCTCTACCTGATAGAAGAAGATATCGAAGGGATTGGTGCGGTGACGTTGATAGACGTTCAAGGTGTTGTGGCGTGGAACACCGAGGTGACTGCCAGACGGCAACCCTGCAAACACCTCGATCTCGAACTCATCCTTCATAAGGGGGAGGAGTAGGTCCGTGCAGTAGTGGGAGATCGAGGTCACGACCTCGTTCTGTCGAGCGAGATGGGTGAACCACGCTATGCGAAGCTTGCGAGCAGCCATTACGCAGCCTTGTTCGCCTCTGAAGAGGTCCCCTGTGCAAGTGGAGAGAGGAGCGCATCGATTACGGTGTCCCATCCTTGCGACAGCATCCCAGAGCTCTCGATGAACGATCTTCCCCTCGCTCCCATGCGCTTTGCGCTCTCAGTATCACGAACCAGTTCATTGACCGCCTCAGCGATAGCTACCGGATCCGGAGCGACGACTCGACCGTTCTCACGATCCTTCACAAACTCTAACGTTCCACCACTATCGGTTGCGGTTACAACGGGACGGCCACTCGCCATCGCCTCAAGGGTGACGTAGCCGTAATCCTCGTCGAACGGTGCGTAGAAAACTCCCATCGCCTCAGCGTAGAGATCGATGAGCGCCTCGTCACTTACTCGGCCCAGGAACTCAACCCGACGCCCGATGTCGTGCCCCTTTATGATATTGTTGAAGTACTCCATTACCCCAGGCTCATCCGCGGTTCCAACGACCTTGAGCGAAACCTCAGGTGAGACGTGCTTCATCGCGTTCAACATAAGGTCGAGCCGCTTAATCCGGCAGATCCGTCCAACGGAGAGCACGTAGGGCTTTGCATCGCGGTTTTGGTATCGGTCCCCGAGGGGAAGTGGTGGATAGAGGACCGTTGAGGACAATCCGTTATACGATTGCAATCGGTCCGCGACGTTCTTTGAAATAGCCGAACGATAGGCGCACTCACCGAGGGTAATCCCATCCCCATCGGTTATCATGCGGCGAAGTACCTCATCACGGGGGTCATCTCCCATATCGGAGTACTGCCCACCGTGGAGGTCATAGAAGGATCGGAGCTGGTGCACGAGCCATACGCTCTTCTTTGGATGACGTGCAAAGTAGGTCGGGAACTTCGTGGCGATGATCAGATCAACCTTTCCGCCAGCGAACTCAGCGAGGTCCAAAGATCGCCACATCGCCGCCTGCGTGAGGAGGTTCTGTTTCGGAAGAGGATTGAAGGGCAGCTCGATCACATCAGCCTCGTGCCCCCGTGCTTTAAGGTGCTTCATAAGGGTAGCGACGAGGATCTCTTGTCCACCGTGCGTGAAGGGAACCTTTGCGCCAAGAACGAGAATGCGTGCCATCGTTACGCCACCTCAAGGATGAGTGCGTAGTCTTGGAAGCCGTAGATCAAGCGATTCAACTGCTCGATATTTTGATTGATGCGGTGAACCGTATCAACCACGGTCGGCGGATGGTTCGGATCGACCGGGATCTCCTTGAGGAGATGGTTCGGCGCCACCGGCGAGAGGTAGCGGGTCTCAACGATCTTTAATCCAGCGAGGGTCGCCGTGTACCCAAGGGTATCAGGATGCATCGGCCAGATATGCGTTGGGTCGCGGAAGTAGTTCGAAGAGAGCGCGAGGAGCGATTGCGGATTGATCGTTTCAAAGATGATCTTCGACCCACGCTTGAGCTTCATCTTTGCGAGCTCACACAACTCCCGAAGCTGGGTACGGGTGAGGTGCTCCACCACCTGAATCGCGATAAGCCCACCGAGCGAAGCGTCGGGCAGAGAACGAAGATGAGCGATACCATCACCGAACTTGGTGTCACATCCGGCAGCGTTCGCCACGTTCACCATCACCGTGTCGAGATCAACACCATACGATTGAACACCCGCGGCCTTAAAGAGACGTTGTAGCTCACCCCGACCGGAGCCTATCTCAAGCACGGTTCCTGGCGCTCCTTTGAAGATCTCTGGATAGATCGAAAGCCGTCGCTCGATCTCAACCTCCCCTCCCCGATACCGATTCTCAAGAAGGAGGTAGGAAGGATCTGGAACCGCAAGAGCTTCAGAGCTCTCCGATACACGGGGAGGATTCGGGTCGGTGTAGCGAGGGAAATTATTCACGATCCCTTCTAAGCCTCGAACCATCCCATCGAGAGCACCGATGCGATCCTTCATAAGGGACTGCATATCTTGCTGCAGGGCGAGGATCGCGGCGCTCTTCTCATCATCGATCCGATCGATCTTCCGCATCACGTCGTTGTCACGGGCATCGATGTATCGACCGATCTCATTCAGGTGCCGGACGAGATGCTCAGAGAATGCACGCTCCGCGTTGAGGTAATCGGCGAGAAAGAGTTTGCGGATAATCTTGCGCGACATCCGCTTGAAGAGAGGAACGAGCTTGCCAAGCGGCCCACGTCGGTGGCTTGGGATAACCGCGGGCGTTAGTTGAGCGTCGAAGGCGTAGTTCTGGTTAACGTATCGGAGCTCCTCAGAGTGCTGAAGGTCCCCTACTCGCACATTACCGTCTTTGGCAAACTTCGGAGCGGTACGCGATAGTTCGCGATTCTTGTCGCGATTCCCCTCGATATCCGCTTTGATCCGCTCACGGATCTCAGTCATGAGGGAGCGGATATCTTTCACCGGGAGCTCTTGCATCGGTGTCCCGCCCTGAACCGCTTCCTGCTGAGGCAGCTTTCGCACCTGCTCTGACATTCCGTATCTCCCTGTAAGCCCCTGAAACGAATACGCGCCTATACTTGCGGCTTCCCCCGACTCCGTCAAGAGCCGGGGGATGAAGATTTCGATTTAAAACCGATAGGTTAGCGCCGCTCGAATCCGATAGCTCGGAGTGATCTGCGTCTCCGAGTTATTCACGTTGATCGGAAGGTCGTATCCAAGGATACCTTGCCACCGGTGTGTCACGAGCCCGGTGAGCTCCGGCCCCAAGAATGTGGTGTTATACGCGGTGTCATCGTACCTCACCCCACCCTTCCCGGTGTCGTATCCTTTGTATTGTCCCGAGAGCCGGGCGCGCAGAGCTACCTGCGCGTTATCCTCAAGATAGAGGTAGTGACCGACCGCAGTTGACCACATCCAATCGTTCGCGAAGGTGTATCCGAACGCGCCCTCGGTACGAATGGTATACTGCGCGTCCGTCGCCCAGATGAAACGCTTCCATTGACTAAAGAGACCGGCACCGAGCGGAAAATCCCATGAACCGGATCCAAGGGTGATGTCGTGACCGTGAATAGCGTTCGCCGACTGAGGCGCATGCGTAGTCCCGTTATGCTTCTGCGTCACGGAGTGCTGTGCCATCCCCTCATCATGGGTATCCCCGTGGGAGTCACCTTCTTCATCACCGTGATGACCGGGGGCGCTCTCCTCACCGAGGTAGTGCGCATCTCCGGTTGGAAGCTCAACACCACCGAACACACGAAGTCGAGCGAGGAGATCGCCACTCGAATAGTTTACAGGGACGTAGTGTGCCAACATCGTAATATCCCCGATTCCCGCGTCACTTCCCCGTTGAACGGCCTCATCTTCGATGCGACGCCACGTACGACTCACAACCGGCATCACAAGTTGAAGCGATGTGGAGTTACTAAGATCGTACTGTCCGGACACCTGCGTGACCGAGCTCTTGAGGAACTGGTTGTAGGTATTCTCGGTGTAGTGACCATCTGTTTGGATGCGATCCAAGGCTGTGAACTGCTCAGCGAGGCTCAAGCGGAACGCGTTTTGAATGGGGCTCTCAACTTGAACAGCCGTGTAAAGCGCGCACACATCGCACGCGTGAGCCGGTTGAGAGAGGAAAAGCACTACGGATGAAACGGCGAGTGCGTGCCGTATGAAGAGATTTTTCATAGCCCTTAAAGATTGAAGATAGTAGGCGACAAAGCGCGTTCACACGCTCCCACAAGCATTGAATGCTGGAAGAAAGCGCTACAGGGATTCGTCTTAGGCGATGGAGGGAGGCGACCGCGCTCGTGGACGCTCATAGGTTCCGACCCGCGCCGAAAGACCGTCGGTTGCGGAGTGAGAAATTGGAAGAAACGAGATCCGCTCCTTGTCGGAGGACTCAACTGAGGCTGGGAGCACGTAGCTCGCCGTTAGCGACCGCATCTGCCCAAAAACGCACGGCTTCTGCTCCTGCTTTTGCGTCCTGGAGGAGCTCTTACGTTCGTGGCACCGGCACTTACTTTGAGGCGCCCGCGAGACGACAGCCAACGACAATAGCACCACGGCCATCATCAAGGAGAGGGACTGTCGCAAACGGGAACCGAACATGCGAGAAATCTAGCATGGGCGCGCCGTAATCTCCAGAGAACGAAGATCTCGTAGAGCCAAACGTCTGGCAGGGAAATCGCCATAGAATAGTTGTCTCAGGGTTGCAGGGCCCTGTAACCCGTCTAATTATCTATCCAAAGAATTTCGCTTCGTTACCCCCCAACCACCACGATATACTTAGGGTATGGCTGCGCAGCCCCTGCCGATCTTTGCCCTCACCTTTGTACTCTTCCCTGGAGAACGAATCCCGTTTCGAATTTACGAGCCCCGATACAAAGCGATGATTAAGGACTGTCTCGATGAGAGCGGCGAACGGGGCAAGCGGGAGTTCGGGATCCTCTTCGCAACCGATAGGGATAACGCCGAGGTCGGTTGTTGCGTGATGGTTGATCGCGTTCTTAAGAGATACTCTGACGGTTCAATCGATATCCTCGCGAGAGGAACGAGACGATTCTTCGTGCAACACTTCGTGTCGGGCCGTCCGTATCCGCAGGCGATCGTGGGCTACTACGATGACGACGCCTTTCCTGATGGCCGCCTGGCAAACATCGCGTCATCCCTTCATACAAAGCTCGTGGAACTCACAACCGAAAAGGTCGAGGTGCCACTCTTCGAGGCGCACGATCTCGCGTCGTTTCTCCTCGGCCACAACGCGGGGCTGACCGATACCGAACGACAAGAGCTTCTTGAGATGCGCAGCGAGCGGATGAGGCTTGAGTTTCTGATCGCCTTCTATCGACGCTCCATACCGCAAGCGATGAAGAACAACGCCTTGAAGGAGCGAGTCGCCCTTAATGGGCATTTGCGGGTGATTAAGCCGGCGGCGTTGTAGGGGGCTCGACGAGCGATAGCCTGACGTCGCTCGTCTGCACAGTTCGAATCGGAGACAATCTTCGAGGCGAGTATCAATCCGGAGGGCCTGTGTCCTCACAGGCCGGTGCTGTACATATGTTTCAATCGCGGGTTCCGGCCCGTCGGGAGACGGGCCCTCCGGTTCATCGCATCACATGAAATCACACCGATAACACCGCCTATCGATCCGGAGGGCCTGTGTCCTCACAGGCCGGCATCGCGAGCCAATTTGGTACGTTTCAACATACCCAGCCCGTCAGGAGACGGGCCCTCCGGGATAACTGTCACATCGACCACAGGTTGACGGACATGCAACTATCGAGATTTGCAACTCGCACCACCTACGATTGCTCCATCAAAGCAATCTCTGTAAGAATCAAAAAAAAGTTCGAGAGAGGATGGTGGAATTCCAAAACGACCGAGCGCCAGAGAGATGGTTTTCTCACTGGCGCTTAAAAATCATGGGTGCAAGGATTACTTCGTGCGCCGCTTCTTGGATCGGACGTCGTTAAACTCCGTTTCCAATCGATCCTTAAACTTCTTCTTGGAAGTTTTTAAGATCCGCTTCGGCCGAGGCCCTGGGTTGACCGGAATTTTCATCTCTACGCGGGCATCAACCCATTTCGAGAGAACCTCCTCGAACGACCCCTTGGGCTCGCTCGTTACGAACCGGCGCCAAGCCTCAACGAGCGCCTCCTCCGTCAGCTCACGAGCCACCGCCGATGGCTCATCGAAACTGATTACGGGGTCGGACGACTCCTCCCTTTCACTCCCAACAAAGGGAGTCTCTACGTGTTTGACCACGAAATACCTCCGTGATGTTAAAGAAACCACCGGTGAAAAACCTTTTTCCACCATCCAGTCATACGGTCGTAATTAACCGCATGGATGGATGATCGAACCGTAACGAGCGAATGGTAACGCCCGTTCTCTCCTCTACCCAAAATGATATTCCTGACGCGACGGGGCACCGTCACCCGGTGAAGTATGACATGCTCATGAGAAGCTATCCAAGGATCGCAAACCTCCCAAACCCACATGATACCAGTATGTTGCTCATACGAACCACTATGAGGTGTATGCCGGCATCTCCCGCAACAACCGAAAGAAAGGAGTTCCAGCCCCCCTTGTTGACCGGTGGGTGTCAATTCCAGGCCCTATAAGCACGAAATGGCCGTCATAGAGTCGCTTACCTTTCCTCCTTTGCGGACGAAACAATTTGAGTAGCGTTCCGATTCATAGTACCAACGACTAAGGAAACCGGGGGTATCCATGACAAGTGCACAGCTCGAGCCACAAACATCAAGAAAAAGAGATCCGGGTCAAACGGGTGACTCATCGAGCGCTCGACGCCTCGCGTCTGCAAGCGTCTCGTCACTGACCGATGAGGAATACAAAAAGATTCAAGCGTATGGCTCGCAGCTTAAGATCCCACTCAAGTCACTTGACGCCCTCAGGGAAACCAACGTTGCGATCCGAGAGCAAATAGCGGCCTTCTCCCACGTCGAGCCGGTGAGTTTCCTGGGTCGATGCGCTGCCTGGTTCTCCTCGCGCTTCGGTCCCAAGGATGCTCTCACCCCCTCACTGGAGCAACTTGAAAAGGAGCTCGCCGAAAACATACGACAGATCCGCTACTTCACCGAGAGGGTCATACAGCCTCGTATTAACCAGATCCGTAGAGAATATGAGGGCAGGACCTTCGATAGAACCAAGGATACCCCTCGCGCGCTCGTGCTCGCAGGTGTGCCCACGGAGAAGGTTGGCAAGACGATACCTGCTCACAAGGCGCTCTTTGAGGCGATCGCCTTCGGAATCAAATCGACGGAACAATCAAATGTAGCGATCGTCTCCCGTGATGGCGATAACTCAATTATGATCACGCGCCGAAATAAAGATGGCGAGGAGGAGACCCTTAGACTCTCCTATCGCCGCCCAGGAAAGGTTGACGCTGAGATCGTCGGACCGGATGGTTTACGCGGTGGTAGCTTTTGGAACGACGATGCCCTTGATCTTGCGAATGTGTTCATCGCGGGGAAAAACTTTAGCGTCAAGCCAGCTAAGTTCAAGAACTACACGGTCGTTTAAGCTCAATCTGACCCGACGTGACCTATGCCGAGTAGCTCCTCAGCTGCTCGGCGGTCACCGTGGCGCCACCACAAACAACGCCGACGATCCGCTTGAAGTCGGCAAGCTCAGGAAGCGCCTCATAGAGCGGAGCGAGGGACGCGCCACACGCAGGCTCGACGAGCAATCGGTGATCATCGAGAAATCGTGAGCACGCAGAAACCGCTTGCGCGTCGCTCACCACGATACCACGTGTCGGATGCTTCGTGTGGAGATCGAAGGCGTGCTGGGCAACCTTCTTGGCGCCAAGCGAGGTTGCAACTCCTCGAATAGCGTCGAGCTCAACGAGGGCACCCCGATTCATCGCAGTGTTGAATGAGGCGGTGCCTTCCGTTTCAACCGCGAACACGGGAACAGATAGAAGTCCATTTCTACGAAGTCCCTCAACAATCCCACTATACAAGCCGCCACCGCCCACCGAGACGATCATAGCGTCAGGCACACATCCGGAGGTGATAATTTCATCAACAAGGGAGGCATATCCCTCCCACAGCACAGGATGATCAAAGGGATGAACGAGCGCTCCCTGCGTCTTGGCCAACGTCTCAGCGAGCTCATGCGCCTCTTGCCACGAGGCTCCATGCACACGCACCTCGGCGCCGAAGCCCTGGATGATCCTCTGTGCCCGCTCCGTGGTCGTTTGAGGAACTACAACCGTGACGGGAACACCCAATTTCTGCCCCGCGTAGGCAACCGCCATCCCGGCGTTCCCTCCTGAGGAGGAGATGAAACGAGGGACCCCTTTATCTTTGAGGCGCTCACACAACAGCCCGATCCCCCGAATCTTAAAGGAGCCTGGGGGCTGGAGGCACTCAAGCTTGAGGTACACCTCACGTCCGGTGAGCGTAGAGAGAACGGGAGACTCGATTAAGGGGGTGTTGATGTGCAGTGACATATCTCTAGGCTAGGGAACTTTGGCGAAATTTTCCAGTATTCTGATTTCTCAGCTAGGGACGCGGGCCCTACCAACGTCACGATTCAATCTCAAGCTGCGCCAAGAGCGGCGCGTGATCCGAGAGGTCGCTCCACGGGGGGCCGTTCAGGATCTCACCCCCAAGCGCGCGTACCCCACGGGCGTACACCCTATCGAGCCGAAGGAGGGGGAACTTGCTGGGGAAGGTCGGCGCATGGGTTCCAAGCAAGCTCTGAAACACCTCACGAACTCCGATATCATCGAAAAGCTGCTTCGTCGCACTCTCCTGCCAGTCGTTAAAGTCTCCGGCGACGATCAGGGGCTCATGCTCATTCACGTTGCGCATAACACGGCGACAGAGGTGCTTGAGCTGCGCGTCTCGCCCACGACGAAGCATATTGAGATGGACGCAGATACAATGAAGCGGCATCTCGCTCCACGGAACTTTTACAACCGCGTGAAGGATCCCTCTCGATTCAAAGGCGTTCGTCGAGACATCGATATTTTCGTATTCGATGATCGGATACTTGCTTAAGATCGCGTTACCGTGATGACCGTGTGAGTAGACCGCGTTCTTTCCGTAGGCGGCGTGGGGCCATCCGGCTTCCGCGAGGAAGTCGCACTGCGATAAGGTCGGCCATCCCTGGAATCGACTGGCGTGCTTGTCGTGTTGTCCGAGCACCTCTTGGAGGAAGACGATGTCCGGTTGAAGCAGCTGCAGGGACTCACGGATACGCGGAAGGGTAAACGCGCGATTGCCGAGACCGAGCCCTTTGTGAATGTTGTACGAAAGTACTTTAAGAACTCGAGTATCGACCATACGTGTCGTTACAGTACATACCTAAACCAGAGAAAAACCCGACCGAGTAACCTCTCAAGAAACGGACGTTGTCGCCAATTCTCAAGGGTCACCTCAACCGATCGACCGAGGTCACCGACGAACTGGTCGCTCATAGTGTTGAGTGCCCCCTCATCCGTCACCACGATATCGGCCTCAAGGTCATGCAGGAGACTTCGATGGTTGAGGTTACTGGAACCTACGAGCCCCCAATCATCGATCACCATCGTCTTCGCGTGCAGTACCGATCCGCGATATTCGAATATCTTAACCCCAGCGGAAAGGAGACCGAAATGGAAAGCTGAGGTTACCCACGGAATAAATACGACGTCGGAGAAGCCGGGAACCAGGATTCGCACATCTATCCCCTCTCGAGCCACCACGGAGAGCACACGAAGTAACGATCCGTCCGGCACGAAATAGGCGTTGGTTATCCATATCCGTTTTCGAGCGCGCAGAAGTCTCATGAGGAGGTCAAGGTAGTTCTCCCGCCGCTGCGCACCCGTGACATTTAAACGAACCAGTGGGCTCGCCTTTACTCGCTTGCGACGAATCTTGCGCTTGAGTCGCTGAAACCGTCCGATCCAGATATCCTCAAAGGTGTTCTTGAGTGTCACAACCTCTGAGCCCTCAACGATAACGCCGCTGTCCCGCCACGCCGCTACCCCCATCTCAGAAACGAGATGATACTTCGTGACGTTAAAGCTCCCTACAAAGGCGGTTTTGCTATCGACGATACACAACTTTCGGTGATTGCGATGATTGAGTCGTCGAAACATTCGACGCCACGTCGACCTCTTCTCAGAGGCACCCCGACGACGCCCCCACCACCCCCACCGCTCCCACGGAGGTTCATGAAATACACGCACACGAATACCGACCGCTGTAGCCCTCTCGCGGTAGGTGCGGGCAAATGCCGTAGATCCGATACCATCGACGAGGAGACGAACGACAACACCGCGACGAGCCGCTCGAGCGAGCACCTCAAAGAACCACTGGCCGGTTTGATCGATCGAGAAGATGTAGAACTCGACATCGACGCTCACCGTGGCGGCATCGATTGCGGCCGCGAGCGCCGTGAAAAAGAGGTCCCCGTCGTGTAAGACCTCGCACCGCTCCCACGTCACGGTCGGGACGACCGTTGGAAGAGGGAGTGAATCTTTCGGGGGGATACTCATCGGGAGGTGTTCTCAAGGTAGACAGGTGTCCTGGTTCAAAACAGGGCTAACTCCTCTATTCTACTGAAGAGTCGCCCGATCTCCTACTGCGGAGGAAAAGCCCACCTCAAAAGAGGCTGTAAAACCAGTCGATTACGACCTGGCAATATCTTTGCACTGGTATCCAATCAAAACCGTTTATCTGCCAGGTTGGAGGCCAGAACAGATGAGAACAGTAGACGCACTTATGATGGGAATCACGGTAGGGGTAGCCAGACTTTTGAGGGGCTTACTCAGAGCTTATAACACCCTTATAAGCCTCTTCAGAGAGGAGCCGGTAGTTCCCTTTGGCAAATGCGACAAGATCCCCGGTCTTCGTAATAACAGGACAGATACTCGGCTGAGGGACCTTCGGGCCGCTTTTCCGACGACAACCGAGGAAGCACCCCGCCGTCAGATAGTCCAATAAGGAATTCGGGCTGTCGAACGTAACACGGATTTCAAGAAGTACATTTTTCAGGGAGACTATGACCATGGAACCAAAGATTATCGAAAAACTCTTCGCTTCATTCACTGAGCTTGAGGGCGCGATCACGAAGGCTCGACAGACCTTCAAGACTCGTGAGTCTGTTCCGGACGGAGTTGTACGACGCCTTGAGTCATACGACACCATCTTGGCTAAGCAACGCACACTCGCGGTAGCGCTGTGCGAGGCTATCGCTTCGAAAAACTGGGATGAGGTTACCCGTCACGTAACCTTGATTAACAGCCTCTCCGCGATGATCCGTGACGACGCCAAGGCGATCCTTACCGCGATCTCGACAAATGAGGACGGCCTCACCGACGACGAAACCAGCAACTTCTGCTAAGTCGATATCCCTGAAAAATGACGAAGGCCACCACTACGAGATGTAGTGGTGGCCTTCTCTCTTGCGGAACTACCCAGCAATCTAGCTCGCAGCTCGCATCAACTCATCCCTCACCTTCTTCAGGATCGCGATATTATCAGAGTGCCCGGTCATTCGAGCCGTTACCTTTCCACGTACCCGTCGACCAAGCAGGAAAAGGTCTCCGATAGCGTCGAGCACCTTGTGCCGTACCGGCTCATTAGGATACCGCCACTCATCGTTGATAGCCCCCTCCGTTCCGATCAAGAGGAAGTTATCGAAACGACCGCCGAGCGCGAGCCCCTGGCGTTGAAGGTGCCCAACATCCTTCACGAAACTAAAGGTTCTTGCCGCCGCTATCTGGTCTCGATAGGAGGCTGAATCTGTCAGGGTGAACGAGAACTGTTGCTCACCAACTGGCTCAGGGTATCGGAGGGTATAATCGACGCTGAACTCATCAGCCGGCTCGATGCGGATAGACTCCTTGCCATCCCCCACTTCGATAACCTTCTTAATATCTATCTCGTACCACTCACCGTCCTGCTCGCTTAAGCCTACCTCTTCGAAGAGCCGACAGAACTCGCGCGCGGAGCCGTCCATAACGGGAACCTCTCCATTACACTTGATGAGGACGTTTGAGATGCCGTAGGCGCAGAGCGCCGACATGAGGTGCTCGATCGTGCCCGCCTGGGTCTGCCCCAGACGAACCGTGGTGGCGAATCCCGTGGACTCAACGAAATCAACGTGAGCTGGAACGACGGTGGTTTCAGATACCCCCACAAAATGGATACCGGAGTTAGGAGGAAGTGGTTCAAGGATCAAACCGCTCTTTCTCCCGGAGTGAAGCCCCTGCCCGTACAATATCGCGGCGTGCGCCAAGGTCTTTTGCGGCATCACTCGCCCACGTAAGGTTTGCTTGGTGAACACAACGGGGTTAATCGTAACCGATTCACGAAGGGGCCCAACAGAGGCTGGCTCGATAGCCTCCCATCGCGGCTCGTTATCAGAGATCGGTGTTTCGACTTGGTTCAGGACTCGTCGAACGAGTTGGATGGTTCCGGAGAGATCGAGGGGCTTCTCAAGGAAGTCCATCGCTCCGAGTCGTGTCGCTGCGACAGCGGTCGAGATAGTGGCGTGGCCGCTGATCATAACAACGGGAAGATCTTGGTGAATCTCTTTGATCTTTCTCAAGGTCTCAAGACCATCCATTCCGGGCATCCAGATATCGAGGAGCACGAGGGCTGGACGGGTATTCATGAGGATGCGGATCGCCGATTCACCGTCCTCAGCGAGGACAACCGAGAACCCCTCATCCTTGAGGACCCCCTCAAGGGAACGTCGGATACTAGCCTCGTCATCAACTACTAACACGAGTTGATTCGAGGAGGTTGCGTCCTGATAGCTGTGCGAGTTGGCGAGGGTATGCATAATAGAATGGCCCTTTCTTAATCGGTCTATATTACCCGTCCCTCGGTTACAACGCAAATTCTTGAAAAAACCGGGGCACTTAGCGCTATCGCGTCCTCTCTGCAGCCACCGCTCCAAATCGTTCATGGAGGTGCGGAGAATGCCGATACCCTGACGGTACCAGCAAGCCACCGGATAGGGAAACCCGGCGACCGATCGAAGCGGGCATCGACAACGTGGAAAGCGTCATCTTATTAGAGGGTTATGCTACGAAAATTGTTCAGACGCACAGCGAAGCAGAACGAGGAGCACCAGCCTCTTGCAGATGGGGTGCGGCAATCTATCGTCAGCTACCTCGGGATCAAATCACTCCCGATCATGCCGAAGGTCGCACAGCAGGCATTTCAACTCGCCACCTCTCCCAACGCGGAACCGGAGGACTACATCGCGGTCGTGGAGCGGGATGAAGGTCTCTCCGCTCGAGTCCTCAAGATAGCGAACTCGGTGTACTACAGCCGAGGCTCCGACAGTAAAACTATCACGGACGCGGTCACCGTTATCGGGGTCTCTGAACTGCAGTGTTTAATGAACGCCACCGCGCTCTCTAATTTTTTCCCCACACGCAATCCTTTACGCGCCCTCTTCTGGGCTCACGACATCGCCGTCGCCATCACTGGGCGAACCCTCGCAAACGCGCTCCGACCAAACCAGGCGGATATGGCGTTCCTTGGTGGATTGATGCACGACATCGGAAAGCTCTTCATGCTGCAACAGCACACCGCAAATTACGAGAAGGTAGTCGCACGCGGCTTTGAGGAGGGGCTCCAATCGATCGATGGCGAGACGGTGGCATATCCGTTCGACCACACTCAAGTTGGACACCTCATCGCGGAGCGGTGGCATTTTACTCCCGAGCTCACCGCCATAATCAGTCGACATCACAAATCGTGGCAAGAGATTCCGAACGACTCCGTGGTTGCGCTCGTTAAGACCGCAAACATTATCGCCCATACACTCGCGCTAGGTGCGGGTCGCGAGGCGAACCAAGCGCGGAGGATCTACGAACCCATGCTGCCCGAGGCGTGGGAACACCTCGGTGTAGCAGAGCCCCTTCGAGCGGAACTTCTCGCCAGAGCGGCCTCGGCGTTCGAACACGAACGCTCCCTCTACGAATCATGGAGTCACGGGTGATCTACGTCGTGGCGATACTCGCATCTCTCCTGTGCGTTTTCGCCGCGTTACATATCGCGACACTCAACCATCTTAAAAAAATCGCAACCTCCGCGGATGAGGAGACCGTTCGCGTGCGCTTTGCCGGCGCCTTCACATGGATCCCCCTGATCGGAAAAAAAACGGGCGAGGTCGAGCGCCTCGTCGCGCAACTCCGGCAATCCGACACCGATCATCGAACTCGATACAAGATCCTGACCGAGAACGTCGCGGCGGCGGTCATGCTCCATGAGGCGGACGGTACCATTCTGTGGTGCAGCCCCTTCACGGAGGTTATCACCGGATTTCCACTCTCAGAGATCTACCGAACCAATAGCACCTTCTTGACATCAAACGTTCAGGAGGAGGACCGAGAGATCGTTCAACGATCGCTCCAGATCGTCGCCGCCGGCGAGCCGTTTCAATGCCGCTACCGCTTCTATCACAAATCGGGGATGGCCTTGTGGCTTGAGACACGTACCGTTCCGATCCTCGACAACACATCAGACGAGTACGTCGCTCTCTCAATCACGATCGATGTGACGGCGCACGTGATGAACCAATTGCAGGTGGAGGAGCGAAACAAGGACCTCAACGAGTTTACCTACATGCTTTCTCACGATCTGAAAGCACCGATCCTGACCGTCTCCGGCATGCTCGGGATTCTTGAAGAGGAGGACGCAATTAAGAGCAACCCTCAACTCGCTGAACCCGTTGCCTACATACGGAAGGCGACAAAGCGATTGCAGGATCTCGTCTCAGGGGTGCTTGAGCTCGCACGCATATCCGCAGCCGAACGTTCACTTGAGCCGATTCGCCTCACCGACGTGATAACCGAGGTTCTTGAGGAGCATAGGATACAGATTCAACAGAGCGACACCCGGATCACTACCGTTGAGGAGCTTCCGATCGTCCTCGGCAATAAGACGCAGCTGTACCAGGTCTTTAGTAATCTGATCGGCAACGCGATCAAGTACAAGAAGACCGACCGACCACTCGTGATATCGATCGGCTCAGAGAAAGCGCTTTCACGACGCAAAACCTCCATCGTCATCTCCGACAATGGGCGGGGTATCAGCTCAGACAAGCTCGATTCGATATTTAAACCGTTCAATCGCGCCGGCGAGGAAGCGATCGAGGGCACCGGTGTTGGTCTCGCGTCGGTGAAGAAGCTCGTGGAAAAGCTCGGAGGAAGTATAAAGGTTGAGAGCGAACAGGATCAGGGAACCTCATTTACGATTGAATTGAGGAAGGCGCCGGAGTAGGTGGGGTTGTGATCTTTTGATGTGGAGGGGCAGGCTATGACTGCCCATAAGACTAAACGACCTTGGTGAAATGATATTTTTCATCGAGGCAGGCGATCCTTACGGGCGGTCGTAGCCCGCCCCTCCACGATCGTACGATTGAAGGACCTCGAGAAAACAATTCAATCCCCGCGCGATTCAACAACCTAGATGAAATGCATTCAAATGGAGGGGGGGCTATGACCGCCCGTAAGGCTGAACAACCTTGGTGAAATGCATTCAAATGGAGGGGCGTATGACCGCCCGTAAGGCTGAACGACCTTGGTGAAGTTACAATTCTCATCGAGGAAGGCGATTCTTACGGGCGGTCGTAGCCCACCCCTCCACGCCTATCGGACTGCCTACTTCGTCGGCACCAAATCCGCTCCATGCCCAAGGAAGGAGAGCATCTCATTGACGATGGCAGTAAGCTCGGGTGCCCAGGTGCGAGGGTCAGACCGCATCTCGGTTGCCTCAGGGATGATGAGGGTCGTGGTGTACCTCTCACCGTTCTTGAGGGATTCGACGGTAATTGACTCATCTGCCGAGTTATAAGAGAAAACCGCAACCTCTCCACCCACACGACTGGCCTGAGAAAGATACGCCTGCGCGAGCGGATCAGTGGAACCAACGACGAAGTTCAAAGTCGGTTTCCATGAGGAGATGAATCGCTCGCTGCTGACAACGGTATGAACGTACGATACGTAGAGCGCTCGCAGGTCTCGCTCCTGCGCTGAGGAGATCTTCTCAAGCGACTCTATATTCCACCGCGCCTGAAACTCCTTCTCACACACGTCCCACAATCTGACCCCTCGAAACTCGATTCGGTAGAGGTCGGCCTTTCCGATTGAGGAGATCCACTGAGCGCTCTTGAGAGCGTCATCGGGAACTATATACGACGAGAGATCTCGTCCCTTGATGCTCGCCCATTGAGCGAGCGCCTTCTGCTCCCCCATACACTGCAAACAGGCGAAGGGGGTACGACCGCTCTGATGCTTTTTGTCTCGGCCACACGCGGGGAGCGCGCCATCGCACCGGACCTGCGCGACATCTCCCCCCTGCTTATCGAGGTAATTGGCGACGAGGTACATCAGACCACTTTCGCGATGGAAGGAACCGTACGGAGAAAAAATAGCTAACTTCATAACGCACACACCGAAACAGGACGCTTGCTTACTGGGTCACGATACATGACATAGAAAGCGGTATGAGGGGTTAGGGAGTCCGGCCCAACGGATATCTTCTCGGCGCGAGAGAGTCCCCACAGACACTCATGGGGAGCTGTCTTTTTGAAGAGCGATTCCTCAAGCGGGATCTCCATCGCCGACTCAGGCGAGATATTTCCAACAGGCAGCGACTGAGCCTCCTCTCCAACACCATGGAATATAGACGGTCGTACCGTTTCATTCGTGCAGTTCACCATGACGAGCGAGGTCGTAACGAAAGCATCCTGAACTCCGACGCCAACAAAACTTCGACGACGTGCGGCGGTGAGCCGCTGAGAGAGATCCCCTTGCGGCTCGGGCGCTGCTGCATCTTCACCATCCGCGACGAAAGGAGCGCTGTAGTACATGATCGAGGCCTGCGGTGAGACGAGTTCGATCGCCGCTTGCGACGAGAGAAGGTTCACTCGCCCCTGCTGTGAGGAGAGCTGGATCTCTAATCCAAAGATCCCCGACGCCTCATTCCGAAGGGTTGGAAACGCCTCCTCAAGTCGAACCCCGTCAGGCTGATTGAGTCGTCCACCGTCGAGCATCACAGACTTCTTCTCTATCCCCTTACCGAAAAGGGAGAGAACGCAGGTGATAGGCTGGTGACTCGTTATCGCGCCAGCGGTCGGAAAGAAGTGCACGCGGGTTTTGATTGATGATGTTGAGAGACAAAACATCACGGTTTTTACGGCTGCGGGAGCTGCGCGATCCATACTGTCACTATCCCCAAGAAAGTAAACAACGATACACGTCCTGCTCAGGGGTCTCACCGAGGGTACGTTCAATAATATGCCCCGCTATCGGTGACTGGTGCTTACCTGACAATCGAACATAGGCTTGAAGAGCGCCCTTCTCCCACACCTTTTGGTCGGCGGAAGCAAGAAGCTCGTTCTCAAGGGAGAGTACGCGACTTCCGTTGCCTGGAACCGTCAGGGTCCACTCAGGGGAGCGATTACCGTAGAAGAGTCGACACGCGATCTGCCCTTCCTCTTCGCCCCCGTTTACGAGCACCACCATGTGCTCTCGACGTCCCCCGATAACAACCGGAATGAAGCTATTCTCACGCGACGCGACCGGCACCGGATCCTGATAGAGCACAACGCTCGAACCTATCGTCTGTCGAAAGAGGTGGCGCGTCCCCTCAGCGGAGGTCACCTTAAGGTGACCGTGCGCAACACCACCTTGCATCTTGAGAGCCGCCGTGAAGGGTTCAAGCTCAACAAATCCCACCTCTGAGGCGGGGTACTCTACCTCTACTGAGTTCACCTGAGTTCCATCCATATCGAAGATCTCAAGCTGGACCTTTGCTCGCCCCTGACCGGAGGTATCACAACCGGATGCGACCAGAAGGGTGCTTGAATAGAGAGGAGGAGCGGCTACCCAAAAATGGCTCGTTGTCTCAACAGCGCTCATGAATACATAACCCCTTAAAGAGTCAAAAGATTCCCCGTCCTGACCCCACGTGCAAGGGAGATGTCGAGTGTGGCGAAGGGAACGCCCACGAACCTATCAGAAAAAACTGTGGTTTACAGCTACTAAATGAATAAACCTAACAAGATACCTGGAAGGTCGTTCGATAGCTGGCGGTTCTCTACTGAACCTTGACGACGGGACCTGCGTTTTCCTCTTTGATGCCAACGTCAGGCTGGCTTACCACCTTCGGGATGGAAGCGGAGCTCTTAGGCGCTACAGCCGTTGAAGGGAACGCGGCAGCGGGACCACTCGGAACCGGGGACACCTGTGGAATATCCCACCCCGCCTCCTCCTGACTCCATCGGCGTCGAGAGGTCTCGGTGGGATCGATCGGTTGAGTTGCATTGCCAAGATGACGCACCGGGATGCGCTCAAGGGAACCGGGAAGGCTGCCGCCGCGAAGAAGCTTAGCGAGCTCAGGGGTCCTACTCATCTCCACGGAACCAGCAGAGAGAACAACCGAGGTAGAGGGATCGATAAGGCGGGCGTTCACATACACCCGCTCAGGTGAAGCGACGTAGGTTCCAACGACCACACCGGCGAGATTTCGCTCAGGACGAACGATTCCCGCATCTCGTGAGAGCGCGAACTCTCCACCACGCTCAAGAAACTGGAGTGCATCGGTGTGACGAAGCTCAATCACGTCGAAACCTTTCATCGCAAGTTCACTCATGAGCTGCTCTCCCACCATACGACCGAAGGTGCTCGAGGAATACAGATCATCCACGTTCACAAAGGTGGTGACACCGATCGGACCGGGAGCTGAGCCGCGATAGTGACGATCAATCTGAGCGGCGAGGAGCGAGGTCTTGAACCGACCGGGCCCGTAGTTATCATAATCTTTGTTAGGAATAGGCCAGTAGGCCGGCATGTCATCGTAACGAGGGCTACATCCAGTGGCGCCAAGGAGTAAAATACCGGTGCTAACGACCGCAACCTGGCATACTCTTTGAACTAGGGAGAGAAGTGTATGTCCGGTTTTCAGCCCTACTGGAGTAAACATAGTAACCTCATGCAATTAGCTTCATCCTTAAAAACTTCGAGCTGGGTTCGGGGTGCGCTTCGTGTCAGTCTTTTGACACTCCCGGTAATTTTATCCAGCTGTGCGATGCTCTTTCGCCACACAGGCGAGACGTGCACAACCCGTGCCTACGTGAGGACCGACATCTCCGCCTTCATAGATCAACGATTTAAGGGGGGTGTCACCGCGCGCATGGCGGTTGTGCCCTTCGTGACGCAGGCAAACTTTACCGCTCAAAACTCGGAACTTCCTGGAATTAGCGACAAGCTTGGGTGGACAACGCAGCGAGAGCTTCTCGCCTACGACACCTTACCGATAATCGAGGTATTCAATCGTCAGGACTGGCCCGGAAAGAAGGATGATTTCTTCACCGGTAATTTCGGCGCACTCTCACTCGCGCGCACCGCGGGCTACGACCTCGTCCTTCTGGGATATCTGGAACGACTCAATCGCCTCGATGAATGGACCATTCACACCAAGATCATCGATGTCGATTCAGGCACTACCCTCTGGTATGGAACGTCACGTGTGGTCACCAATAGGCACGACATGTTTGAAGTAAGCGGAACCTTCGGTATCACGTCTCAACGCTCCGACATGCTCTACACTGACGCGATGGTTAATGAGGCCGGGCGCTGCATCGCGCGGGACATTATGAACGACCCCGCTGACGAGCCGAGCTTCTGGTCCTTCTTGCCGTGGGTGGCTTAATTCGATCATGACGCGAGAGCGGGCTTTTACCCGCTCTCGCTCGTAGGGAACTTGTCTTTACCTCTTCTTCGAAGCCGGCTTGGCCTTCGCGACTTTTTTGGTAGCTTTTTTCACAACTGCTTTTTTTACAACTTTCTTCGCTGCCTTTCGAGGAGCTGTCGTTGACTTTACTACGCGCTTCTTCGGAGAGGCTTTTACAGCCTGCGTGGACGGCTTCGCAGTTACCTTCTTCGCTCCCCCTTTCTTTGAGAGCTCATCGATCGCCGCGAGAACCTCCTCGGCGTGCCCTTCAGGCTTTACCGTGTCGAAGATGCGCGCGATCTTTCCCGCTTTATCGACGAGGAAGGTCTTCCGGAAGATCCCTTGGAAGGAACGCCCCATAAAATTCTTCATACCGTACGCGCCGTAGGACTTAGCGACCTTGAAGTTAGTATCAGAAACAAGGGGCACCTTGAGCGAGTACTTCGCGCAGAACTTCGCCTTTGATTTCTCATCCCCTCCAGATACGCCAACAACCCTGACGTTGCGCGATGTGAACTTGTCCATGTGGTGAGAGAACTCCTGTGCCTCTAAGGTGCACCCTGGCGTGCTATCTTTTGGATAGAAATAGAGCACCGTGTACTCCACCTTCGCAGTGTCGAGCGAGTGCGCCTTTCCATCTTTATCTTTGAGTGAGAACCGTGGCGCTAATTGACCAACCTTTAAACCTGGCATGAGAGAGGCTCCTATAGAGTACTAGACGATGTGAGGCGAGAGTATAGCCAAGCGACGAGCGTTGCGGCAGACCATAAAGTTGGGTGGTGGGATTCGGGCAACGAATACCAGCGCGGCCCTGGAGGTTCCCATCCCCCTCAAAACACCCAAAAAAAATAATTAGCGCACACCCTACGGGCACCTCTCCATACCCTAGGAAGAGGAGGTGGTATGCTCAAACTCGACCGAGCACCCTTGGCATCCGTGACTCCGGAACACAAACAGCAACGGGACAACCTCCCAGCGCCGCCCCACGAACACGCGCTCTCAGTAGAGGGTCCCTCAGCTAATCGCAGCGCCACTCGTCAGGCGCTCATGGACCTCTTCAATCTCGGCTCAAGACAGAGGGAACAGACGCCCCCTCTTCGACCGGAACGCGCCACTCTTCCCGATACGTCAACCACTCTTACGTGCGACGGAGCTGAACCCGCGGTTCAACAAAAAGCCGATCGCGCAACCAAGGCTGAGACCACTAAGCCAGGATTCTTCGCGTCCCTGAAAGAGAGATTCTTAAGGATTACCGGTTTCAACCAGTCAATAGGCGATGCACATCAGGAGCCCGAAAGCGAAAGTAAAGGATTCTTTGCTGACGCGAAGGAGCACATCACAAAGCTCTTCAGCATCAGAAGCCTCAAGGACTTCGGAAATTTTGCGACCGCCCTCGCGAACGCGGTACTCTTCCCTCTACGAACGGAGCGGGTCATCACACCGGGCAAAAAAACCGATGCGGCGGAACGAAGTCTCGACTCGCACTCTCACTACAGCCAGCAGGTACATACCTTCCAGGAAGCGGGAGCTCCCTCAGTCCAGGTAGAGCACGAGCGGCATTTTTGGGAATCGAACACCAAGTCCGTAGACCTCACGGTTCAGGCGCTTAACACCGTAGCTGACGCGAAGCGTGAGGAGAATGCCAAAGAGGAAAAGCACAAGCTGGCGGAGCGTGAGACCGAACGACGAACGAAAGAAGGGGTGCGGTATATCCTTGAAAAGTTCGACCTTGAAGGCGCAAGCAAGGCACAGCTAGCCGCGATTCTCAGGGAGCTCGAGGGTGTCTACGGAGCAACCGAGGTTGCGCAGCGGCAGATCCGCGACCTGATTGCCCACAAGAACAAATCCCATAACTAGGCTACTTTCTTTTTCTCATCGGGCCGATCGGCGCCCCAAACACTGCAACGCCACGCTTTTCCCTTGCTCTCTCAGCCACCTTCAAGGGAACCTACACGAAATAGAAAAAGCTCCCCCTATGACACCTCCACTCGACATAACCCACACCCCTCCCCGAGTCGCTCCATGCGAACACATCGCTGGGAATGAAAAGTTCGCTCTCAAAGCTTTGGCAATTCAGGGACAGCACCTGCGCAGTGATGGCACCTCACTCGTTGATATCACCCTCGATCTTGAGGATGGGGCGCCCGTGGGACAGGAGGATTCCCTGCGAGCAACCTTCATCGGGCTCGTCAACTCGGAGCGCAATATCCACAAGCAGATCGGAGTGCGGATTCACGCCTCCACATCACCACACTTCGAAAAAGATATCGAAGAGGTAGTCACACGAGCGGGAGCATTCCTCGCCTACATCACGATTCCTAAAGTTACCTCAACACGCGAGGTATCGTGGGCGGCGGGCGTCATTGAGCACTACGCGAAGAGAACCGGGCTGGAACGCCACATTCCACTCCACCTTCTGATAGAAACCCCCGAGGCGATCGAAGCGATCCACAACCTCGCCGCGCACCCTACTGTTGAGACCCTCGACTTCGGGCTGATGGATTGCATCTCTCATTTCGGTGGAGCGATCCCCTCCTCAGGAATGAGAAGCCCTGAACAGTTTACGCATCCCCTTCTCCTGAAAATAAAGGCAGAGATAGCGCTCGCGGCATTGAGCCACAATAAGATTGCGAACCATAACGTCACGGTTGACGTTCGAAATCCCGCTCAGGCATTCGAAGACGCCTACAAAGCACGCCACGAACTCGGATTTCTCAGGATGTGGAGCATCCACCCCGAACAGATACCGCACATCATTCGCGGTATGACACCAACCGCTGACGAGGTGAAGGAGGCGAAGGAGATCATTGCGGCTGCGCAAGCCGCCCACTGGGGACCGATCTCCCACAACGGACGGCTCCATGACAGAGCGTCGTATCGGTACTATTGGGGGATCATTTCGCAGAGTGGGAGCACTACTCGCTAAACCCACTCTCGTCTTTCAGGCTTAGCTGCAGCCGGTCATTGAACCCAACCGTATCGAGCACAGATTCGATCGCGCTCTTGGGGAGCCCTCGCTCCTTCGCCACAGCGTCGAACCGTTTGCGATCAACGAACTCCTGAATCACCTCCTCGGCGAACTCAGGGAACACCTCCCGGACACGTACCGGGTTAACCTCAGTCCGTTTCACTTTTTGAATCGAGCACTTCCCGAAGGGACCATCGTAGGCTGGCTCCCCTTCGATCAGCTTCTGTCGAATCGCCTCTTTAATCTTCGCCTCGCGGGCCTGCAAGAAGGCGAGTTCATGCGAGATACCCGCGCTGATCTCGTAGCGATGTTTGAGCACCGCTCCGTACTCCTTAACGAGATCGCCAACCGGAAGATCGAGCTCTCGAGATGCCTGGGCTTCAAGTCCAGCGAGGTAGTCGTACAGCGTGATCGCAACCTCCGCGTCGAGACGGGCATACGCGACCTGAGAATCAGTCAAGGGTCGGATCGACCAATCGCTCGTCTGCTCCTGCTTGCTCATATCGATTCCAAGCAAAAGTTTACAGCAGGTACGAAGGGTGTGATTTGGAAGATCAGGACGAAGCTGACGCGCCATGGTCAGGGTATCTTTAATCCCTTTTAGCTTCATATCGTACCGAGCGAACTGACGCTCCTCGAACGAGGCGTTATGCGCAACGATCAGAGGTGTTGGCGCCGCTAACACCGGAGCGAGCGCGAGGGGAGGCCCGGCTTTAACAACATCGATCAAGATAACACGCTGCTGACTCGGCACCCCGATCTGAATGAGACAGAGCTGCTCATTTCCCACCTGCCATCCACTGGTCTCGGTATCAACGGAGATGATCGGCTCGTTGGCGATACTAGCAGCTACACGCTCCACCTCTTCAGGTGTGGTAGCCCATTCAAAACTAAGGGTTGGTTGCGCGTACATGGGTTCGGTCTTACGTAAAAATATGGTGTGCCGTTGAGTATAGAGGGTGTAGCCCGAACAATAAAGCTGATTTACGGTATCTAGAAGAGGGATACCGTGCGGTATCCCAAGGGAAACGAGGCAAAACCTTGCGTCAGCGAGGCTTTGCTTTGTCTTCCTAGCCTACTCATCCTTCAGTTTCAGGATCTCAGTACCATCAAAGTACTCCTCACGCGCTGAGGCCTTAATATTCCGCAAGCTATCGATCATCTCAACCATGCGACGCACATCGTTCTTAATCGCAACGGTGGCCCCCATGAACTTGGGGTCATCCTTCGGAAGCTTCTCGATCAGAAAGCAGTTGAGCATAATAGCAGAGAGTGGCTGCCCCAACTGGTGTGCCGCGGTTCCGGCGAGCTGCCCAACGGCTACCTGTCGCTCAGTCGCAATTAATCGCTCCTGCATCTTTTTAAGCTCCTCGTTCTTGGCGACGAGCTTCAAGTTCAGGTCGCGTACCCGCAAGAGCGCTGTCACCCGCGCGCGCAGCTCTTGGTAGTTAAAAGGTTTGGTCAGGTAATCATCGACCCCCTCTTCAAGAGCGGCGATCTTGTCCTGCATGCTGTCACGCGCCGTAAGCATCAAGATAGGAACTAACTCGCCACCGGGAATGGTCTTCAGTCGGTGACACATCTCAAGACCGTTCACCGCTGGCATGGTGTAGTCGATGATGGCGAGGTCCGGAAGTTGTCGTTCACACTCCTCGAGCGCTTCGCCCCCTCCGTGTACAACCACAGGTGAGTGACCCAAGATGGAGATAACGCTCGCGACGACGATTCGCGAGTCCGCGTCATCATCGGCGATAAGGATACGGCGCTCCGCCGCTGGCTCCGGATTATCGATCTCCATGCAAGATTAGATTGCTTGGAGCCGGAATAAGTATCACTTAGTAGGTCGAATTCCGCGCAGAATCTCCTCTTTCAGGGCAGGATCGGTATCGAGGATTAGGTTAAGGAATTCATGCATTTGGGCCTTGCCGACTCCCTGATCACCGAGCTTGTCGGTAATACTGGAGAGCAGGGACTCCAACACCTGCTCCTCCGACCCACCCCCATCCACAGGAATCTCGGCCTGAACCCCCACCTCCACCCCGACCTCTTGGGTCGACGAGGGGGTTGAGGTTTGGCCCTTGGAGACTTTGCGCCGAAGGTTCGGGGAGGAGTTTGAGACCTTCGCTTGTGTCGTTGCAGCCTTCTTTGTCATAGAACCATCCCTTATTTTTCCCTCAGCGCGATCAGGTTATCACGGATAACTACCTGATTCGACAAAACTATCGCCTTCTCTAGCGCCTCTACCGCTTCCATTCTACGCCTCCCCCTATCGTACTCAAGGGCCGCGAGGTTGTTACGCGCAACGGCAGAAGATGGATTTTTATTTAAATATTTCAAATAGATATCCTGTGCCCGCACTACATCTCCCTGCAGCTCCCGGAGAAGCGCCAGATTTATCAACGCCTCATCGTAGGTTCGGTCCATTTCGTAGGCTTCCACAAAGTATCCCTCCGCCGAGTCGTACGCTCCCTCCAAGAGAGCGACACACCCTAGCCCATCAACCGCAGCCGCGAGCGGAGCCAATTCAGCCGCTAACTGAAAGGCCTTTCGCGCCTCAACCACCCTCCGCTCCCGAAGAAACCCCGTTCCAACATCGACGAGGGCTTGAGCCTTTCGAACCTGGCTCTCGGGAACACCCCGGGAAGCGCTGCACCCGAGCAGGTGTGCGAGACACACTACTATCGATAGGTGACGGCAAAAAGTTGCGTGCCTAAGCAGCTTTTCTTTCATCCCCCTCCTCCATCGCTCGATTCAGGAGAGCCGTCCTGTGAACCTCATCGTTCACCTCTAGAGCCCCCACCTGAACGACCTCAAACCGCGGCGCTATCTCCTCGTGCGCGAGAACCGGAATCACCTCCCCACGCACCCGAACGAGGTCCCGGAGGTACGCTCGGGAACGCTTCGACGAGAGCAACACAGCGCCAGGTTTCACAACCTCCCCCACTCGCGCCCAGATCGCGTCAACGAGTTCGCCAGAGATAAGCGAGCCACTCTCTTCAGCCTTGGTCAGAACCAAATCCAAAAGGGGCTCTACCACTACGCCCTCTATCGTTCGCTCATGCGCAACCGTCGCACAGACAACTGGTCCGAGCGCTGCGCGAACCTCCGCCAACAACGCCCGCTCATGTAACCTTCCGCCGCTCTCCGCCACCGCCTGTAGGATCACATCGAGGTGTCGGATCGTAATCCCCTCACGTAACAAAGAGCGAAGGATCGTAGTGAGCTGCGTTAACGAGAGGATCGTTGGAATGACCCCAACGACGAGATCCGGCACGTTCTTCTCCACGTAGTCCAAGGCACGCCGGCTCATCCCATCATCAACCAAGGTGTCCTTGTACTGATCGATAACCGCGTGCGCCTCAAGGATGAGGTGCTCCCACTCTCGAGCACCGCATCCGCGCGTATCGCTCACCACCTCCATCCCGCGTACGAGGATCCGATACGCGCCGCGCGGAGACTCCCATACCCATATCCCTGGACGTTGCAAAACGATCCCCCACCGCGCAAAGGCGTGACTCCGCAACCCCTCCAACTCCTCCGCGATACGGAGCAACGGTGGCATCTTAGCGAACCACTCCTTATTTACTTCGATCTGCAGCGTCGGTGAGAGGGTCGGTTCAAACTCGCGCAGACCCTCATCGGCGTTATCGCTCTCAGTGCGAGCTCGACCTCCCAGTAAAGTGGCAATGAGCAGCACCGCGACACCCACGAGTGGGATATGCGGCATCCCTGGGACGCACCCAAGCGCGAACGCGGCGAGAGCGACGAAGGCGCGCGCCGCGCGAAACTCCCTAAGCTGCGAGATCAGATCTCCGGAAAGCGACGATGAATCCTGCACCTGTACACGGGTCACAACGAGGCCGGCGGCAACGGAATTCAACAACGATGGGATCTGCGAGAGGAGCCCATCTCCGATGGTGAGGAGTGCATACCGATGGAGCGCGACATCGAGCTCAAGGTTGAGAATCAGAACTCCAACCAGGAGTCCTCCAGCTATATTAACGAAAGTCATGATAAGTCCGGCTACCGCATCACCCTTCACGAACTTCATCGCGCCATCAAGCGCCCCGTAAAAGCGGGATTCACTTTGCACCTCGGCGCGTTTCTTTCGCGCGCCCTCCGGATCAAGCAGACCGCTTCTGATCTCAGAGTCGATCGCCATCTGCTTTCCAGGCAGCGCGTCGAGCGTGAATCGAGCGGAGACCTCCGCGACCCTCTCAGCGCCCTTCGCGACAACGATGAATTGGATCAGGGTAATGAGAAGGAAGAGCACGAACCCAACGACCAGACTGCCCTGGATCACCACCGAGCCGAACGCCTCAACCGCTTTACCCGCATGACCGTTGCTTAAGACCGCGCGGGTCGTAGCAAGGTTCAGGGAGAGACGAACCAAGGTCGCCATCAATAATAACGACGGTAAGGTGGCAAGCTTCAGCGGCTCTCTTACATGCAGCGCCCCAATAACGAGCAACAGCGCGAAAAGCAGATTCGTGCACAATAAAATATCGAGCAGAAGGGGTGGAAGGGGGACAAGCATGCACCCAACGACGAGCAATAACCCGATCGGGACAACCATCTCCTGTGGAGAAAATCTCGCCGCGTGCGTCACCTAGCCCCCCGTTCTGCCTTAGCCTACCCAACCCTCATGTTTCTAATCGGCGCCATCTCTGTCTCATGTTGAGAACGAGCTACGTTCGACGCCATCGAAACGGTCTGCATCACCTGTTGAATCTGGATCTGTTGATTCAAAAGATTGGTGATGCTTGCGCCATCCATAACTGAGGAGCCGATTCCGGTCAGCGCCGAGGCCGTAGAGGCTACCGCGCTGCCAGCCGTAGTCACCCACGAACCAAGCGAATTGCGGGGCTCAGGGGCAGCACGCAGTAAGGGCGAGTCCCCCACCGATACTCCGAAAGATCCATCTGAGGCGGAACGAATTGAGTTTAACGTTGACATACCTGTCTCCATACAAAGTTGTTCGCTCATGTATCGGGGGAAGGGATGCGGTGTTGCGTGGAAAAACGAGCCATACGGAACCCGGTCATGTTGCCACGTGAACGTAGTTAGTCACATGGCGAGACCACTCATAGGGAAGCAAGGCACAACAACGCGAATGCGTTGTTGTGCCTCGTTTCCATAGCGAAGTTTTGCCTCTTTTTCTTACACCACCGACTCAATCGTCAGCGTCAACTTCCCATCGCAGGTTGCAAATCGTCCCTCAGCGAGGATAGTTGAGCCGAGCCGCATGTAGCACCGCTCAAGCTGAGCTCCGCCGAGGTCGAGCACAGCACCCGGCCTTAGCGCCATGAGGTCTGACAAGCGCACCTCAACCTCACCGAGATCTAACCTCACTCCAGGAACGTTCTGTTCTCCCGCCTCGCTCCGCTCTTCTACTTCCATCATCATATCTCCTCCATTAAGGTAGCCACGCCCGACGATGCCTATCTCCGGCAACGAAAGCGCGACGGTATCAATCTCTATGTGCGCTCCGACTGCTCCATCACCGATACTCGACAGATGGCCGATGAGTCGTAGTCGCACCTGTGTGTCACGCTCCTCCGCGATCGTTCGTGCTGGTGGATCGAGGACGGGGATCGATGATCCGCACCACACCGTACTGACGACTCCGCTCACCTTACATACCCGCCATGTCTCGGGCGCATCGGAGCGAAGTGAAAGAACAAAGGGAAACGATTGAGGCCCCCCGAAGCCCTTCACAACGGCATGCGCACGCCTCACCAGGCTCAAGGAGCGCTGAAGAGGTGAGGGCGAGGTGTGTTCATCCTCCAACCGAACACCGAATCCCTGCCCCTCCGCTCCCTGAAACACGACCCAGTCGCCCGGTGGCGGTCGTTCCTGGTAAGAGATCTCTCGGACAACTCCGCTTGAGGTCAGGAGTCTGGATATGTAGCGCGCGAATGGCAGGAGCGTTTGCTCCGCGTTCAGCGCCTCGCGATTATGAATCTGAAAGCGGAGCCGGCTCATGGGGTCTCCTCCAACGATTCCTCCGCTAACACCTCAAGACATCGATAGTAGCGGTCGGTGTCCGAGTCGGCGGCTACTCCAACGAGGAGCGCTTCAACCTGCGCAAGATGTCCCGGAGAGAGCGCGAGTGTTGTGGGGTCTATCCCCTCAACAAAGCAGGCCATGGCGATCCGTGAAAGGTCGTGTTCTCGCATATCCCTATCCCTCAAAATCCAACTCTCGTGGAAGCTCAAACGTCACCTTTCGTTGAGGTCGTCGTTTGAGAACCCGAGCTATCCGCCGCGCGCCAAGGATGACGACACCGAGGCTCGCGCACATCAAAACCACGACATGCAAAGGTTCTTGATGCCACGGTGTATGGGGTGGCGAACTCTCTACGGCGTGGAAGGTATTCTCCGAGCGCACCTCACCACCCTCGGTTTCTTGCGTCTCAGCGGTCGCGCTCTTGAGCACTCGAACAACACCGTGAGGAAGTCCGGCCGCCCCTCCAACGAGAGCGGCCACCTCCTCATCACCAATGACAAATCTTCGATCCACAACTAAGAGAACCGACCCCGAACCACCCTTTCGAGCGGAATCGCCAAACAAGGGGTCATCGTCAGGAAGGTTCACGTGCACCCGCGCGTCGAGCACACCCGGAAGCGCTGACAAACTCTCCTCGATGGAGAGGGCCACGGAACGTTCGTACCGAAACCACTGCTCCTCCCGACTCGGAATGACCGCCCCTTTACTGGCGACGACCTTCGCGTCACGAGTAGGAAGAACTCTGCGGGTTTCGATATACGAGAGCGCCTGAATTATCTCGTCCTGATCTACCGAGATAGCCCATCGACCATCAGGTTGCTGAACTTTTCGAGCATCAAGTCGCGCGGTGCTGAGCTGGCTCACCACACTGTTGGCCTCCCGCTCTGAGAGGTCATGCACTATCTGCTCCTGGCAAGCAGCGATAAGAAACGCGCACACCATGAGAAGAAGGGACCGCATCTCCCTCACAGGTGGATCATGCCGTACGCCCGATCCCCCCTTCCACCAATTTCTCCCGTAACATCCCCAACGCTCTATCATGCAACCTCGACACCCAGGATTTTGAAAGTCCCGCATACTGCTGAGCGACCTCACTCAGCGTGAGGTCGTGAAAGTAGTACTGCTCGATGATGGTTCGCTCTTTGTCGGGTAAAGTTGCTATCGCCGTGCGTAATTTCTCAGATGTTTGTTTTTTATGAAGCTCCCGCTCTGGGTCGGAGGCAGCGGCCCCTCCAAAGAAGGGGGACTCAGCGCCCGGTGTGCCTATCACCAACGCCACGGCGCTCTTGCTGAGCACGTCTATCCCGGCCGCCGCTTGATAGCGAGGAGATTGCCCGCGCACGTGCCGATCCTCCAACGATTGCGCACGAAGCTCCTGCGCGGTCTCCAAGGCCTTGAGAACCTGGTAGGCGTGTCCCGAGAGCTCACACGATGCCCGGATGTAATCGATAACGGCGCCACGGATTCGCAGGAAAGCGAAGGAGCGAAAATCAGTTCCACGCCGCACATCAAAACGCCCCGCAGCCTCAACGAGGCCTAGAAAGCCAGCGGCGATGAAGTCGTCACGATGTCGTTGGGGGAGTCCCATCGCCCTGATAAATCGAGCGACCAAGCCCTCAACGAAATCATGGTACTCCTGAATGAGCGCGTCACGTTCGGAATAACTATTGAGAACCGCTCCCATGCTCTCCCCACCCCCCCCTAACCGGGGCTCGGTCTGCTCCTCGTACATGCCTTCTATCTCCCTGCCTCTTACCCGCCGCCGTGTAGCGGCGGAATTTCTCAGCCAGGAGGCTCATCGCCCAAAGAGGCTAGAAGTTGCGTGGCACGGTCGTTTTTTTAACAAAAACGGAGCTCAAAAAACGTTACGTAAAAAAGTTAGTGCAGAGTGCCACAACTGTCAGAGGAGCAAAGAGAAAAGAGCACCCGGTACTAACCGAAACAGATCCCGATAGGAACAGACACTTTACTTCCCACCCCCCATCCCGTAGGCTGGTTTCGTTAACTCCCTGAAGATTCATGCTATGTATCCGCAAACTCGCCTTCGTCGACTTCGCAGCACTCCAGCACTCCGAGAGATGGTCCGTGAAACCCGTCTTGAGGTCTCCGACATGATCGCCCCGCTCTTCGTGGTGCCGGGAGAAAAAGTAGCGCGTGAGATCAGCTCGATGCCCGGTCAGTACAATCTCAGCGTCGATACCGCAACCGAGAAGGCTATCGCGTTATACGAGCTCGGTATCCGCTCGGTTCTGCTCTTCGCCATTCCTGAATTCAAGGATGAGGTAGGCTCTTCAGCATGGCATCCGAAGGGGATCATCCCTCAAGCTATCAAGTCGATCAAAAAGGCGCTCCCCGAGATGATGGTCGTTACCGACCTCTGTTTCTGCGAGTACACCAGTCACGGACACTGTGGCGTGATAAACGACGGCAAGCTCTGCAACGATGAGACCCTTCCTAATCTCCTTAAACAGGCGCTCGTTCACGCGGAGGCCGGGGCTGACATTATCGCTCCGAGCGGCATGCTCGACGGAACGATCGGCTTTTTGCGCCACGGGCTCGACGAAAACAACTTCTCTGAAGTTCCGTTGATGAGCTACGCCGCTAAATTTGCCTCCTCGTTCTACGGCCCGTTCCGTGACGCGGTGCAATCCGCGCCGGAGTATGGCGACCGAAAGACCTACCAAATGGATCCTGGAAACATCCGAGAGGCTCTCCGCGAGGTTGAGCTCGATGTTCAAGAGGGCGCGGATATCGTCATGGTTAAACCGGCCCTCGCCTTCCTGGATGTTATCAAGGCCGTGAAAGACACCTTCCAAATGCCTACCGCCGCGTACAACGTGAGTGGCGAATACGCGATGGTAAAAGCGGCAGCTAAGATGGGATGGCTCGATGAGAAACGAGTGATGCTTGAGTCGCTGACCAGCATCAAGCGAGCTGGCGCTGACATTATTATCACCTACTTCGCCGAGGCCTTCGCTGAGCTGCGCAAACGGGGCGAGGCGTAAGCGAAACCTTACTGCGGGTTAATGACACCATGAGCATTCCACCCCCAAGACGCTCTGGAACACTTCCCGAAACCTACGATAAAGAGTTCTTCGAACATCACGCGAAGCATCGAGAGAGCTATGAGCACCTCGCGTTGCTCATTCGCGAGCTTTCCCCACAGGGAGCATCGACAGTTATCGACGTTGGTTGCGGACACTGCCTGCTCCTCGACGCGCTTCAACGCCACTTTACCTCCGCAATAGGAATCGACGGCTCGGATTCTGGAGTTCCCTCACATCTCCATGACAAGTTTCACCTGCAAGATCTCACCGCACCCGACTGGCGCGGGCAGAATACCGAGCAGCCAGAGGTCGTGGTCTCGCTGGAGACAGCGGAGCATCTTCCGGAGCGATACGCCCGGGCTTTCGTCTCTGAATTGATAAAGGGCGGACCAAGCATGGTCTTCTTTAGCGCGGCCACTCCCTATCAGGACTGCGGCCAAAATCCGACCCACGTAAATGAACAGCCCCTCTCATATTGGGTCGAGCAATTCGAACTAAATAGCTACTCCCTCGCTGCGCACCAAACGACGAAGATGAGAGCGACTATGATCGAGTCCGGTTTGTACGGAGCGCTCGCTTGGTACCCGAAAAACATCCTCATCTTCGAGCGCGGACCATGCTCGATGACTGACGTTCAAGTACCTCCTCCCATTCGCTCCTCGAATCCGGTATTTCAACTTATCTTCGACCGAGATCGACTGGAATTCGAAAATATTCTCTTGAGAATGGCGACACGCAACGCCCGATTTCCCTCATAAACTCGGTCCTCGCTCAAGTGCCCTGCACCAAAAGAGCCTTCCCCGGTATGTTTACAATTGTGCTAAATCCGCAAGGAGCTTCTCATGTCCTTCGTATAAGCGAGCGTGCCATCCCAGGCGACGAGCGGTCTCCACGTTCTCAAGTCGGTCATCGAAGAAGAGGATCTGACGGGGCTGTGCGTTGATAAATCCAGCGACCTTGTCATAGATCTCCTTCCCAGGCTTCGCGCATCCCAGGATCTGAGAAGCGAACCTCCGATCAAAATGGCCCATAAAGGGGTATGACTGAAGGAGCTTATCCCAATGAATCGAGTTTGTGTTCGAGAGACACCCGACCTTGGCTCTCCGTTGAAGGGTCGGCAGAAGGTCGGTGGTGGTGGAGATCTCAGGTCCTAGCTCGGCGTTCAACGCCTCCACGACATCAGCCGTTGAGAGTCGCTGCCCCAGAATGTCATTCACATGCGCCGAGATCTCTTGAGGCGAAAATTCTCGGACCATGAAGTCATCACGAAAGAACGCCGCTGACTTCATGCGTTCCTCAATCACGGGCGCGGGGATATCGGTGAGGGATTGGAGATGGTTGAAGATACGGGACTGCCTGACCTCCAAGAGCACACCACCAAGGTCAAATAGGATCCACTCGATTTGTGACATAGCACGTGAGTGTAAAAGATAGGCACCTTCCCCGCCAGGGATCATGGGCAAAAGCTGTTAGCACTCTCCCTCCGTTCCTGTAGCACGTAAACGTAAACGTGAACGCAAACGAATATCTCGATACTTTTACCCCGGATACGTTCAGGTGCACGAGCACGTTCGCCACCCCCTAAGGACCTAAGATAGCTGGAGAATTTAATTTCGAAGTCCCACCGGCCTATCCCCTCCCTCAAAAATCGGCTATGTAACCCCTCACGTTTGAAAAGGACTGTGTATGACCAACGAAACAAGCGCCATCCGACACAACTGGACCCGAGAGGAAGCCTCAGCGATCTACTCGCAACCGTTCCCCGACCTCCTCTATCAAGCCCAAACGACTCACCGCTCAACCTTCAACCCACGAGAGGTTCAGCGTTCAACCCTCCTCTCCGTAAAGACGGGGGGATGCCCCGAGGATTGCGCCTACTGCCCACAATCCGCGCACTACAAGACCGGCGTTGAGCGTCACGCTGTACTTCCACCGGACGTTGTTCGTTCAAAAGCTCTTCAAGCTAAGGAGCAAGGCTCAACCCGATTCTGCATGGGCGCAGCATGGAGAGAGGTAAAGGACGGCAAAGATTTCGACGCCATCCTCGATCTCGTGAAAGAGGTAAAGAGCCTCGATATGGAGGTATGTTGCACCCTCGGCATGTTGACGGAGTCTCAGGCACAACGTCTACGTGAGGCAGGATGCTACGCCTACAACCACAACCTCGACACCTCCCCTGAGTACTACGGTGAGATCATCTCAACGCGCACCTACGAGGATCGTCTTAAGACCCTCAACAACGTGCGAAAGGCTGGAATGACCGTCTGCTGCGGTGGAATCGTGGGGATGGGAGAGAAGGCTGACGATCGTCTCGGACTCCTCGTGCAACTTGCTAACCAGGAGGTTCATCCTGAGAGCGTACCGCTCAACATGCTCGTTCGCGTTGAGGGTACACCGCTCGCGGAAGGTGAAAAGGTCGATCCACTTGAGTTCGTCCGCCTCGTCGCGACAGCTCGTATCATGATGCCATACTCCATGGTTCGTCTCTCTGCCGGACGCACCGAGATGTCGGACGAGATGCAGGCGCTCTGCTTGGTCGCCGGGGCGAACTCAATCTTTGCCGGGGAGAAGCTCCTTACAACTCCAAATCCGGGAGAGGACCACGACAACAAACTCATGAAGCGGCTCGGCATGAGCTTCCGTGAGCACAAGGAGTGCCACTCCTCGATTGCGGCGTAGGGCTCGCGTGCGAAAAAAATCGACGACCCGTGAAATGGCAGGGCGCGAATAAATGGCGACCAGGAATGGTCGCCCTCCCCTTTCTCGAGCATAAAACACGAAGCGGTATCCGGGAGGGCGCGCATTCCTGCGCGCCACATGATCGAACCAACCCACCTTATTTCAAGCAGTTACCCTCACTATCCCATAGGTATCCGCCTAAACCACCAGATCGCCCCTCAAAGAAGCCCCCATCCCTCAAGCAATCCCTGAACCCTACCGACCCTTCCAGAGTCTAAAAATAACCGGGGAAGGACACCCCCTCAGGAGCTACAGTGACAGCGACGCACACCGAGGAAACGAAGCCCAAACGGGGACACATTTCGCATCTCTTTGACACGATCATGGAGATATCGGTCAGCACCCTCCCCCTTGTTCTTGTAGTATTGGGGATCGGAATGATGAGCTTCGCGCCACGAAAGAGCTCCATCCCCCTCTTCCGCTCCACGCAAGAGGCACAGCAATTCTACAGCCAGAACGGCATGCAGTTTTCTTATACCAAGCCGATCGTGCTGGTCGCCTCGACCTGCTCATCGTGCGCGAACTTGACCGGCACTCTGAAGGAGCTCGGGATTCCCTTCGAGGAGCAAAACATCGAGGTCAATCAAGGGGCAGCCGCTCTACACCTTCAAGCCAAGACGGTTGCTGGGTCCAACACCCTGCCTCAGGTCGTCATCGGAGACCAGCTCGTGAATCCGGTACCCCATGCGGTCAAGATCGCATTACGGCGGCTTAACAAGTAGCCACCACCGAGCCCCTCCAACAGAGCAACAAAGCCAGGCAGTTAGGCTGTTCCCTCCACCGAGCTGCGGGTTTAC
>Ga0214921_10001853_pt1 | contig 35367 bp, 33 predicted proteins | sample LL1505_MetaG_FD_177992 | JGI IMG/M metagenome (GOLD analysis project Ga0214921, IMG submission 177992) | Freshwater microbial communities from Lake Lanier, Atlanta, Georgia, United States - LL-1505 | ecosystem: Environmental > Aquatic > Freshwater > Lake | place: USA: Georgia | collected... | reverse complement strand
CAGCAGTCAAGCTGCCGTTACCCAGCTTCACAATGTGCTGCGCAGAATCCATGGCTTTGTGAAAGCTGTTGAAGTTCACCACACCCAACACCTTGGCGGTGGGCAGCTCACTGAGCTTCAAGGTGAGCGATTGGGTCATGGCCAGTGTGCCCTCACTGCCCACCAGCAAATGCGACAAATTGACCTTGCCGTCGGGGGTGTAAGGTCGAACATTTTGATTGTCAAAAATATCCAAGTTGTAGCCTGCCACCCGCCTTAATACTTTGGGCCAATGGCTTTGAAGCTCTGCCTGATGCTGAACCGCCAGTTGTTTGACGAACTCACCAATTTGCCTTGCACGCCCAGAGCTGTTTTCAAACTGAGAAAAATCAAGCAACTCGCCACTGCTGAGCCAAGCCTTGGCACCCAACACGTTGTGCACCATGTTGCCGTAGGCGATGGACCGGCTGCCGCACGAGTTGTTGCCCGCCATGCCGCCCAAGGTGGCTTGGGCACTGGTTGAGACATCGACTGGAAACCATACGCCATGTTTTTTCAAAGAGGCATTGAGGGCGTCAAGGGCGATGCCAGGCTGAACTTCTACCGTGCCTGCTGCGAGGTCTAGGTTGAGGATATTTCGAACATGTTTGCTGTGATCGATGACCAAACCCACGCCGGTGGTTTGACCACATTGGCTGGTGCCGCCGCCTCTTGGCACGATGGGCACCTTCAAATCGCGGCAAATGGCCATGGCCGTGGCCACTTCCTCGGGGTGCTTGGGCACAAACACACCCAAAGGTGTCACTTGATAAATGGAGGCGTCGGTGGCGTACCGACCTCGGTCGGCCGCAGAAAACAGCACTTCGCCTTGTGTTTCAGTTTTCAAACGTTTGGCCAAGAGGCCTGCCACCTCATTGCTGCCAGCGGCAACTTGCTCGTAAGTTTGAAGCGCTGAGTCTGGGGAACTGACAGTAGATGTGTTCATGGGGGACTGATTCAACAAGAAATACGGGTTTTTCCACATGAGGGAAATCGGGATTCCCGCTATTCTGTCGTTAAATTCAAATTAATTCTTAGGAATGCTTTTTAATGCTTCAGCTTGACTTCCATCCAACAGGCCGCCACTTTCTGCAAATTCCTGGCCCGTCACCAGTTCCAGATCGAATTTTGCGAGCCATGAGCTTGCCTACCATCGATCACCGCGGCCCAGAATTTGGTGTGCTGGGTTTGAAACTGATGGCCAACATGAAGGCTATTTTCAAGACGCAGCACCCGGTCATGATTTACCCCGCCTCTGGCACAGGAGCCTGGGAAGCGGCATTGGTCAATACCTTGAGCGCTGGCGATCATGTGCTCATGTACGAGACGGGGCACTTTGCCTCTTTGTGGTTCAAACTGGCCGCCCGCTTAGGGGTTAAGGCGGAGCTGTTGGGCTTGCCGGGCGCTGAGGGATGGCGCCAAGGTGTAGACGCTCACAAAATTGAAGAGCGCTTGAAGCAAGACACATCGCACAGCATCAAGGCGGTGTGTGTGGTGCACAACGAAACCTCCACAGGTGTTACGAGCGACATCGCGGCTGTGCGCCGTGCCATAGACAACGCCAAACATCCTGCCCTGCTCATGGTGGACACCATATCAGGCTTGGCATCCGCTGATTACAGGCATGACGAGTGGGGCGTTGATGTCACTGTCAGTGGCTCGCAAAAGGGCTTGATGTTGCCGCCTGGCATGAGCTTTAACGCGCTGTCGCCTAAGGCCATTGAAGCCAGCAAAAAATCGACTCTGCCTAAATCTTTTTGGGCTTGGGATGAGATGCTGGAGATCAATAAATCGGGCTACTACCCCTACACACCCAATACGAATTTAATGTATGGCCTCAGTGAGGCCTGCGACATGATTTTGGGGCAGGGCTTGGACGTGGTTTTCAAGCGCCATGTAAGATGGGGTGAGGGCGTTCGCGCAGGGGTGCGTGCATGGGGCTTGCCCATTCAATGTGCCGATCCTGCTTTGTATTCACCTATTTTGACGGGTGTCATGACGCCAGATGGCATCGATGCAGACGCTGTGCGCAAAATCATTTACGAACGATTTGATTGTTCCTTGGGAACCGGTCTGGGCAAAGTCAAAGGCAAGATGTTCCGCATTGGACATTTGGGCGATTGCAATGACCTGACCTTGATTGCAGCGCTTGCTGCTTGTGAGATGGGCTTGAAGTTGAGCGGCGTTCAACTGAACGGCTCGGGTGTTCAAGCCGCCATGGACTATTTTTCAGCCAACCCTGTTCCAGCCCTCATTCACAATTGAAGGACACGCTCATGAAACGCAGAACCCTCCTCCAAGCGACAGCGGCATCTGCAACTTTGCTGGCCGCTCCCATGATCAAGGCCCAAACTTTGCCAACGGGGCCCATCCGAATTGTGGTGGGGTTCCCGCCTGGAGGTGGTACCGATGCGTTGGCCCGAGTATTGGCCCAAAAACTTCAAGCCATGTGGAACATCACCATCGTGATTGACAACAAGGCAGGTGCAGCAGGCGTCATTGCGGCCGACTTTGTGGCCAAGCAGCCCGCAGATGGCAACACCCTGCTCATGGCACACATCAACAGCCATGCCTTGGCGGTGAGCTTGCAACCCAAACTGGGCTACAACGTAGAGCGCGATTTTTCGCCCATTGGTTTGGTGGGTGTGACTCCCAATTTGCTTATTTGCAATGAAGCCCAGCCAGCTAAAAATGTGAAAGATTTGATTGCCTTGTGCAAACAAAACCCGGGCCGCATCAGCTTTGCTTCTGCGGGGGGTGGTTCGGCACAGCATTTGGCGTTGGAAATGTTCAAGCTGCGTGCTGGCATTGATGCCTTGCATGTGCCCTACAAAGGATCAGGCCCTGCGCTCACTGACTTGATCGGTGGGCAAGTTCAGTATTGTTTTGAAACCATGACATCGGCCACGCCGCATGTCAAAGGTGGCAAAGCCATTGCACTGGCACAGACCCGCACCAAACGCGCCAAAGGGCACCCCAATGTTCCTACCATGGACGAGCAAGGTTTTCCAGGTTTTGACGCCACCACTTGGTACGGCTTGGTCGGCCCTGGCCGCATGAACCCGTCATTTGTGAAGCGCATCAACGAAGACATGAACAAAGTCATGGCCATGCCAGATGTGATTGAAAAGTTTGAACAATATGGTGCAGAAGACGGCGGCGGTTCGCCTGAGCGCTTTGCCGAGTTCATTCGCAATGAAACGCAAAAGTGGGCCAAGGTTGTGAAGGATGCTAAGGTTCAAGCTGACTCTTAAGCCATGGCTCTAAAAGCGCTGCGAATAGGTGCGGGTGCAGGGTATGCGGGCGACCGCATTCCGCCTGCCGTTGCACTGGCAGAAAAGGGTCAACTCGATTATTTGGTCTTTGAGTGTTTGGCCGAGCGAACCATTGCGCTTGCACAGTTAGAAAAAATTCAAAACCCCATGCGAGGTTTTGATCCCTTGCTGTTGGCGCGCATGAAAGCTGTGTTGCCAGCCTGTATGACGCATGGCACACGCATTGTGACCAACATGGGTGCCGCCAATCCATTGCAGGCGGGGCGAGAAGTGTTGGCTGTTGCCAAAGAGTTGGGGTTCCATCATCTCAAGGTGGCTGTGGTGTTGGGGGATGATGTGCTTGCCATTTTGCAGGCGCAATATCTCTCAGCGCCCTTGATGGACAGCTCGCAAACTGTGGCAGACATTCAAGCCTTGTTGGTCTCTGCCAATGCCTATCTGGGCGCTGAGGCGCTCTTGCCTGCTCTGCAAACCGATGCGCAAGTCATCATCAGCGGACGTGTGGCCGACCCCGCTTTATTTTTAGCGCCCCTCATGCACCATTTCCAATGGCGTGCCGATGATTGGCCGCTGCTTGGCAAAGGGGTGATGGTCGGACATTTGCTGGAATGCGCGGCCCAAATTACGGGAGGCTATTTTGCCGACCCTGGTTACAAAGATGTGCCCAACTTGGCTCGCTTGGGCTACCCATTGGCGGAGGTCAGTGCCAGCGGTGATGTGATCATTACCAAACTGGCAGATGACGGCGGTTGTGTCACGGTGCAAACTTGCACAGAGCAATTGCTCTATGAAATTGAAGACCCAACGCAGTACCTTCAACCCGACGTGGTGGCTGATTTTTCGCAAGTGCAGCTTGTGCAAGTGGGTACAGACCGAGTGCAAGCAATGGGCGCCAGTGGAACTTCGCGGCCCGACACCCTCAAAGTGACTTTGGGGTATCGCGATGGGTTTGTAGGTGAAGGTCAAATGTCTTATGCAGGCCTAGGCGCGAAGGCCAGAGGACAGTTGGCATTGGATGTGGTGAAAGCCCGATTGGCCGATGCAGGTTACGACCATTTCGAGGCACGCTATGACCTTATTGGTGTGAACGCCATCTTGGGAGACACGATGCCAAACTATGAACCTGCAGAAGTGCGGGCCAGAATTGCGGTGCGCGTGAACACACAGGCACAGGCACTGCATGTGGCCAATGAAGTGGAGGCCCTTTACACCAACGGGCCTGCTTCTGGGGGTGGTGCCAGCAAATCGGTGCGTGAAGTGATCGCTGTGGCATCGATGCTGATGCCCCGAAGCGCCATTCAAACTCAAACTGTGCTGCTAGACGGATCTGAGGAGCTTGCCTGACATGTTGTTAAGAGACATTGCACACACCCGAACCGGTGACAAGGGCGACCGTTCTACCATCTCGGTCATTGCCTACGATCGGCAACATTTTGAGTTGCTTGAGAGATGTCTCACACCCGAAAAATTGATGGCTCATTTTGAAGGCATTGCAAAGGGGCCTGTATTTCGTTACAGCTTGCCGCAACTAGGCGCCCTTAATTTTGTGATGCACAATGCTTTAGGTGGCGGCGTGACGCGTTCCTTGGCCCTAGATGCACACGGAAAATGTCTGAGTGCCAAACTACTCAGTCTTAAGATTGAATAAAATTGTTTTGATTCTTTGGAGATACCATGAAAAATAGTCGCACGGTTGGTTTGAAAAAAAGTTTGCTTAGCGTTTTTTTGGGCTTAGGCGTCGCACTGACAGCCTCGCAAGCCCATGCGCAGGCCTACCCCAATAAACCCATCAAGGCCATCGTGCCCTTTGCTGCTGGCAGTGCCACAGATCAAATTGGCAGAGCCTTTGCTCAAAAAATGTCAGAGGTTTTGGGTCAGACCATTGTGGTTGAAAACAAAGCCGGCGTGAACGGCATGTTGGGCGCCGATGCAGTAGCCAAATCGGCACCCGATGGCTACACCATTCTGATTGGCACCAACAGCACCAATGCGGCCCTCAAAAGCCTCATGAAAAAATTGCCCTACGACCAAGACACCGCCTTTGCGCCCATTGGCTACATGGGCTCGGTACCTCTCATTGTGGCTGTGAACAACGACGTGCCGGCTAAGAATTTGAAAGAGTTTGTGGACATGGCCAAAGCCAAACCCACTGTGGTGACATTTGCCAGTGCCAGCACTTCGCAGTTGGTGTCTTCTGAAATGTTGGCCAGCATGGCTGGCGTTCAAATGACGCACGTCCCCTACAAGAGTGGCCCTGCTGCCATGACCGACCTCATTGGTGGTCAGGTCAACATGTTTACCGCCGACTTTGCAGTTATGTTGCCCCAAGTAAAGGGCGGCAAAATTCGCGGCTTGGCCGTGACATCTACGCAGCGCTCCAAAGCCATACCTGAGCTGCCCACTGTGAACGAAGCACTCGGCTTGAAAGACTATGAACTGATTGCTTACTTCGCCATGTTTGCACCAGCGGGCACACCGGCCGACATGATTCAAAAACTCAATGCAGCTTTGAATGCGGCGGCCAACGACAAAGCCATTCTGGAGCGATTCTCTGCACTGGGTTTTGAAACTTCACCAGGTTCACCTGATGCGTTGGCGCAGCGTTCTAAAACTGAAACTGCCAAGTGGGCCAAAGCCATTCGCGAAGCGAAAATTGAAGCTCAGTAATTAGCCAAGTTTGCTCGTCATTGTTTTAATGCAGTTTCTCCGCCGCCCTCTAAGCACCTTCATTTTTGTTTCATTGGCTGTTTGCTGTCTTCAGGCATGCAGTGTGTTGCAGCCTGAAACCTATGTGCCCCAACGCGGCCAGATGGGCAAGGATGTCATGTGGTTGCCCACCAGCGATGACCTGGTCTTGAAAATGTTGGACACTGCAAAAGTGGGCCCACAAGATGAGTTGGTTGATTTAGGTGCGGGTGACGGCAAAATTCCCATTGCGGCTGCACGCCATTTTGGCGCCCGAGCCTGGGGCATTGAATACAACAAAGACTTGGCAGCCTTGGCTCAGCGCAACGCCCAAAGGGCTGGTGTGGCCGAGCGTGTGCGCATTGTGCATGGCGACATCTTCAAAGAAGATTTTTCAAAAGCAACTGTGGTCACCATGTATTTGTTGGAAGAGTTGAATGCACAGCTCAGGCCAACCATCTTGGCAATGAAGCCTGGCACTCGGGTGCTTTCAAATACGTTCTCTATGGGCGACTGGGAGCCCGATCAAGTCATTCGTGTAACGAACGGCACAGGCTATTTTTGGACTGTGCCTGCCAACGTGGCGGGTCTTTGGACACTTTCAGGCTTGGATGAAAATGGCAATGCCACTTTGAAGTTAGACCAAAATTTTCAAAGAATCGGTGGGACGCTTGCCCTTGGCGGTAAAACGCAAAATTTGCTGGGCGCGCGGATGGATGGCGCTGTGCTGCATTTCAGCTTTATCAATGCAGATGGGCTCTTGAAGGCGGTCAAAGTTTTTGTGAACGGCCAAGCGCTATCTGGAGAAGTCACAGGGCCCTATGGCATGGTTGAGATGCAGCCAGCGCCGGTGAAGCTTGAAGGACGCCGCCCATAAAGCGCTGCTTATTGAGTGCAGGTGCGAGTTCTGCTGATGGTGCCGTCTGAGCTTTGCACTTCAGTCCAGGGGGTGCAATTGGAATAGGCTTGCGGGGCGTAAACCGGTTGCTGCTGAATGACCACCGGATTGGGCTGAACATAAATGGGTTGCCTGGTAGCCTCATAAACCAAGATGCCACCAATGGCTGCAGGCACCGCCCAACCCCAGCCACCACTGTAGCCCCTGGCCCAGTGACCATGGCCATGACCGTGCCTGAAGCCATGCCCGTTGTGCTGCGCCATGGCTGATGCGCTGAGGGTTAAAAGCATCAAAACAAGCAATTTTTTCATCACGATCTCCTGTGGATAGCTATTCAACGTCTGAGGTCGGAATTTGGTTTACTGACCCAATTTATCTGAGCCAAAGACAGAATATTCATAATTGGTTAGGATAGATTTAATTACCCCATTTAGACAATTAATCGACTCAAAATGATGAAATTCCACGACAACTTCTCTGATTTCACTTCACAGGCCATGGACGATGGTTTTGATGAAGTGGTCCAAAAGGACTGGGCTCCCGACTTGTCGGTCAAAAACCATACACACCCCTTTGATGTGAGGGTCCAGGTCAGTGCTGGCCAAGTGCAATTAAGTCTTGCGTCAGGCACTCAAACATATGGGGCAGGGCAGAGCTTTTACCTTGAGCGAAACGTGGAGCACGCAGAGCAATATGGTCCAGAAGGCGCCCATTTTTGGGTGGCCCGTAAGTTGTAATTTCAAAATGCACTTTCGATTTGCTGCCCTCATAGGACTTGGCCTGTCGTTTTGCTTGTCTTCACAAGCGCAGACAGCATTGCCATCCCCGTCAATCGGTACACAACTTAAAGTGCACGGGCTGCTATGGGATGCGCACGAGGTGACTGTTGCGCAAGTGAAGCGATTTGCTCAAAGTACAGGCTTTGTCAGTCGCGCTGAAAAAGAAGGTGGTGGCTATATCTACGAGTCTGGCTTTGTCCTGAAAAAAGGATGGACTTGGCGTGCGCCCTTTGGAATTCCAGCGCAAGACAATGAGCCCGCAGTTCATCTGACCTTTGATGAGGCTCAAAAAATTTGTCAACACGAAGGCAAGCGCTTGCCCCGAGACACCGAGTGGGTCAATGCCGCTTTTGTCGAACAAAGATCGCAAGCCCCTGACGGTTTTGTTTCAGGGAAACGCTACCGATATCCCAATGGCGACAGTGGGCGCCAAAGTCATTGTCTTGAAGGCTGCACTTCCTTAAAGGGTACTGCACCTGCGGGCTCACTGTGGCGCGGAACAGGACATGTGCCAGTCATGACAACTCGCCCTGGGGTGAATGGGTTGTATGACATGGGCGGCAATGTCTGGGAATGGGTTGACACGGGCAATGGTGACGAGAGAGTCACGCGCGGGGCTTCTTGGTGGTACGACGCCAGCAGACAGGTGGCCGAAGATGTGGCTACCAAGCCAAGAGACACGCGTGTGGGCTACGTCGGTTTCAGGTGCGTTGCGACTTTTTAAAAGGCAGGAAAATATTCCATTTGTCGCGACCCTGAGGAATGCGGTGTGCACGTCGCATTGACAAAAATAAGATGTAGGACACAAAAATTCGACCCATGAGAATGAATGTAATCTTGGCGTCTTGGTGCGTCAGTTTTTCTGAATAAAAAACACTGATGTCAAAAAGCAGATTGATCGCCACAAATTTAACAAGGACCTTATGAATTTCGTACCCATGATTGAGCTCACCCGCAACGGCATTTCTGAATGCATGCACATGGGGGCACTGGCTGTCACTGACACACATGGCAAATTGATAGCGCAAGTGGGTAATCCCAACTGGTTGTGCTTCACACGCTCAACTTTGAAAGCCTTGCAAGCCTTGCCCCTGATGCAAAGTGGTGGCGCCAAAAATTTTGGCTTTAGCTCGCAAGAACTGGCGCTGATGTGTGCCAGCCACAATGGTGAAGACATGCACGTAGCGCAGGTCTCTTCTATTTTGAAAAAAAGCAGTAGCAATTACAAACAAATGCACTGTGGTTGTCATGTGCCCTATCGTTTCTCATTCAACGACTTGCCGCTACCCGATGGTTTTGAATACGACGAGCGACATCACAATTGCAGCGGCAAGCACAGTGGCTTTTTGGCCTATTGCGCGCTGCACGAATTGCCAACAGAAACCTACACAGATCTCACTCATCCTTTGCAACTTCAAGTGCGCAAAGCCGTGGCCGACGTGGCTGGCATAGCTTCTGAAAACTTAGCTTGGGGCATTGATGGTTGCTCCGCTCCCAACTTTGCCATGCCACTTTCAAATTTGGCGCAGGCCTATGCCCGTTTGGCGCAACCAGAATCCAACAACGAATACGGTGCCAGCTTGAAACTTTTAGGCGAGGCCATGTCAGCTCACCCCGAGTTGGTTTCCGGTACTGGCAGAAGCGATGCCGATTTCATGCGAGTGGGCCGTGGTGATTGGGTGACGAAGGTGGGGGCAGATGGCGTGCAAGTCATAGCCAGTCGCGCTCGTGGACAAGCCTTGGCAATCAAAATTGCCGATGGCAACAAGCCTGCCTTGTTTGCAGCTTCCGTAGAGGCATTGGATCAATTGGGATGGCTCGATGCGGAACAACGCGAAGCCTTGAAGCCTTGGCGGTCTGCTGGATTGAAAAATATCAAAGGCGCACATGTGGGTGAACGCCGCAGTGTTTTCAAAATCCAAACGCTTTAACGGGCCCAGCTTACTTTGTAAACCGACACAGCAGTTAGCAGGCCATAGCCCACCATGCCCGCTGCAATGAGCGAAAACATTTCAGCTGCGGTGCCGTTGTTGTGAGTGAGCCAAATACCGCCTGCTGCCACCACACACAGTCTGAAAGTGCCCGCCAAAACGGGCCCAAGAAGTTTGCCCGCACCTTGAGATGAGAAATACAAACACAAACCCAAGGCAAAGAAACCGTAGCAAGGTCCAATCCATTGGAAATAAAGCCTTGTGTAAGAAAGAACCAAAGGGTTAGAGGTGAACAGCTCAGTCCAGATACCAGGCCAAAAGTAGACTAGCAATCCAATGCAGCCGACCAAAGCGCTTGAAAGCAATGCACCAGACCAAGCTACTTGTTTGGCACGTTGAACCAAGTTGGCACCCAAGGCCATGCCGACCATGGGCAAACACGCCACACCAAAAGCAAAGGTGATTGGCACTAACAAAAATTCCAGTCGAGTGCCAATGCCATATGCAGCCAAAGCTTCGGGGCCAAAACTGGACATTAAGCTCGTGACCACCACGATGGAGGCCACAGTTTGAAGCGAACTTAAGCTGGACATGCCGCCCACTTTCAGTATGTCCATGAACAAGCCTTGAGACAAGGGGCTGGTAAAGCTAAGCTTTAAACGGCTGCGAGAAGAGCGCAAGTAAAAGAACAAATAAATGGCGCTTGCAGAATAAGCAGTGACAGTGCCCGCAGCAACGCCAGCCATGCCAAAACTAGGAATGGGGCCAAGGCCCAATCCCAAAATGCCACTCAGCGCGACTTGCCCCAAGCATACTGTCAGGAGCACCTTAGAGGGGGTGCGCATATTGCCTGTGCCACGCAGCACAGATGCAAATGAGTTTGTCAGCCAAATGCTCACAGCCCCTAAAAAGGCAATTTGTGCATAGTCAAGGCAATGCTCAAGTGCTTCGCCTTGACCGCCGATAGCTGTGAAGATAGGGCGACTGAACAAGAGAAAAATCAGGGCAAAAATGAAGCCGATGCCAAGCGCAATGAGCGTAGCGTGCAAAACCAAGGCATTGGCCTTGGGTGTGTCATTTGCACCCAATGCTCGACTGATGGCCGAAGAAATACCGCCTCCCATAGAACCAGCAGACAACATCTGCTGCAACATGACCATCGGAAAAACCAAGGCCATGCCAGCAAGAGAGAGAAGGCCCAATTGGCCCACGTACCAAGTTTCAGCAATGGTCACCAGAGCGCTGGCGGTCATGGCAAAAATATTGGGCAATGCCAGTCGCCAAATGGTTGGGAAAATAGGCGCGGATGTCAGAGAGTTTTGCAAAATTACTTGTTGCTTTTAGAGGCTGCAGCTTTCACCAAATCACCATTCATCAAGCCGTCGGGTGGACTTTCAATGATGCGATCGGTGGCATTCAGCCCAGAAGCAATTTCAATGCTGTTCCCAAAGTCGCGAGCAATTTTGATGGGCTTCAGAACCACTTTCATGTCTTCTCCCACCGTGGCGATGCGCAAGCCTTCTTTGCCAAATATCAGGGTGCTGGGAGGAACGCGCAGTGCGTCTGAAGTCGGCAATGTCAATTTCACGGAGGCGGTGCCGCCAGGCATTAATTTGGCGTTGGTATTGACAGCAGACAACTGCACCAGCATGGTGGCCGTTGCGGCATTGATGGCCTGAGACATGGATTGAATCGAGGCCTTGTAGATCAGGCCAGGATTTTCTGGAACCGTGAATTCTGCTTGACCGCCCACCTGGATGGCACCCACTAAATTTTGAGGAACGTTGACATAAAGCCGCAAGCGTTTGGTGTCGCTCACCGTAAACAACTCGGTGCCAGCAGCCCCGCCCACATTGATCAGTGCGCCAACATCGGTTTGGCGTGACGTCACAACGCCATCGAAGGGGGCCACGATGCGCGCAAAGGTTTTCAGAGATTTAAGACGTTCCAGATTGGCTTGCGACGCATTGGCCAAGGCCTGTTTGGCGCCTGCTTCAGCCAGTTTTTCTTCTGCAGCTTGTGGCGATACAAAATTTTGCTCTTGCAAAGAAACCCAACGCTTGGCGGTACTCTGAGACAGATTTGCGTTGGCCTTGGTGCTTGCCCATTCGGCTTGCGCTTGAAGTATTTGTTGATCCAAGTCGGGTGTTTCTATTTCTGCCAGAACCTGCCCGGCTTTCACACGGTCGCCAATGTCTACAGACCAAGATTTCAAATAACCACTCACTCGTGCAAACAAAGAAGCTTTAGAAAAGGCTTCAAGGCGACCTGGTAAATCAACGGTATTGCTGGCATCGTTTTGTCCGATTTTGTTACTTTGGGTGGGCGATGAGATGATGACCGTAGGCACGTGGACTTTGCTGGCTTTGGTTTCCAAATTTTTAGCGTCCGATTGACGTGTCCACAAACCTTGGCCAACAACGAACAGAGCTAAAGCCAAAATAGTCAGCCCACCGCCTAGAACAAAACCTTTGGATACTTTGCGTGAATGATCTTCAGACATGTTGTTTTCCCGAATTCAATTGATCTTTTTCGTGAGCCAAAGCAAACACAACTGGCACAAAAATCAGGGTGGCAATGGTGGCGAAAATCAGGCCACCAATCACGGCTCTGCCCAGTGGTGCATTTTGTTCTCCGCCTTCGCCTAAGCCAAGTGCCATGGGCAACATGCCAATGACCATGGCCAAGGCCGTCATGAGAACAGGGCGAAACCTGACGAAGCCAGCGTCTAGGGCCGCCGTGATGGCTTGGCCTGATTCTGCCAAGCGCTCGCGCGCAAAAGTAATGACCAAGACGCTGTTGGCAGTGGCAACGCCCATGCACATGATGGCCCCTGTTAAAGCGGGAACCGACAGCGTGGTTCGTGTGGTAAACAGCATCCAAACAATGCCAGCCAACGCAGCAGGCAGTGCACTGATGATGACCAAAGGATCACGCCAGGATTGAAAATTGACCACAATCAAAAAGTAAATGAGCACCACGGCGCCCAAGAGTCCAAACAGCAATCCTGAAAAGGCTTTTTCCATGGTGTTGACTTGGCCTAGCAAAACAACTTTCGTGCCGCGTGGCGCTTCAGATTCCATGCTGGCAATGACTTTTCGAATGTCTTTGGCCACAGCGCCCAGGTCTCTGTCTTGAGGCGTTGCATTGATCTGAACCATGGTTTGAATGTCATACTGGCTGATCACGGCTTGGGCGGAATTCCTGTTGATGTCCACTAGGCCCGCTATCACCTGTTGAGAGCCTCCTGTAGGGCTACTGACCGGCAAGTTGTTCAGTGACTGCAGTGAGTCCATGTTGTATTGGGGTGTTTGCATCACGATGGGGTAAGACACACCGTTGGCAGGATTGAGCCAAAAGGTGGGTGCAACCTGACTGCTGCCTGCTAAATTCACCAATAAATTATTGGTGACATCGCGGGCAGTGAGCCCCATTTCTTGTGCACGTGTGCGGTCCATCTTCAACTCCAGAATGGGGCTTTTGGAGGATTGCTGAATGCGCGCGTCTGCCACGCCGGGCACTTGCTTGATGGCTTTGAGCATTTTGTTGGCGTACTCAAAGTTGGCAGCTAAATTGTTGCCTCTAATTTGAATATCGATGGGCGCTGGCGCGCCAAAGTTCAAAATTTGACTGACGATATCGGCAGGCGGAAACGAAAACACGGTGTCAGGAAATGCATTGGGCAGAACTTCTCGGAGTTTGCGTACGTAATCTGTGGTGGGCGCATGGTCTTTGCGCAAAGCAATTTGAATATCGCCATCTTGCGCCCCAATGACACCTGTGTTGTTATAAATTAAATTGATGCTGCTTGGCGGCAATCCGATGTTGTCGACCAGTGTGGTGATCTCTTCTTCAGGGATCACTTCTCGAATGGTTTTTTCGATCATTGCAAATCTAGCCGCCGATTCTTCAACTCGCGTACCAACAGGCAAGCGCGCGTGAATCAAAATTTGACCGCTATCGACCGAGGGAAAGAAATTACTCCCTAAATAAGGGGTGAGCCCCAAAGAAAGTAAAACGATGCCAAGGAAGCTGGCCACAAATTTCCATCGAGCAGCCATGGCCATTTTTAAAAGGGCGTGATAGACCCCTCTGAAATTTTCAAATGACTGTTCAAAATTTCTTTGAAATTTCACCAAAGGATTGCGTGTGGCCGGCAAGGTGCTGGGCAGACCGTGCATGTCTGTGTGAGGGGCGTGCGGCTTTAGAAGAAATTTGGACAGTGTGGGTACCAAAGTTCGCGAAAGAATAAACGAGAACAACATGGCCAACATGACAGCTTCAGCCATGGGCACAAACAAGAACCGGGAAACGCCTTGCAAGAAAAACATGGGAACAAACACAATGCAGATGCACAGTAAAGAAACAAAGGCCGCGGTCACAATTTGATTGGCGCCATCCAATATGGCGGTTTCAACATCCTTGCCTTGCTCTAAATGCCAATTGATGTTCTCAATGGTCACGGTCGCGTCGTCCACCAAGATGCCAACCGCCAAGGCCAAGCCGCCCAAGGTCATGATGTTGAGTGTTTCGCCTAAAGCAGCCAAGCCCAATATGGCACCCATGATGGAAAGCGGAATAGAGATGGCAATGATGATGGTCGATCGCCAGCTGCCCAAGAACAGCAATATCATGAGGCTGGTCAGGGCCGCTGCAATGGCGCCTTCGATTGCAACCCCTGAAATGGCGGCGCGAACAAACAAAGACTGATCGTTGATGGGTTGAACTTTCAAGTTCTCCGGCAAACCTGATTTAATTTGCTGAAGCTTTTCCTTGATACCGTCCACAATGGCCAACGTGGAGGTGCTGCCGTTTTTAAGAACGGACATTAAAACAGAGCGATTGCCATCGACGTGAACAATGCTGGTCTGCGGTGAATTGCCATCGTGAACATTGGCCACATCTCTGATGTAGACCATGGCGCCATTCACGCTTTTGATGGGCAAGTTGCCCAATTCCAAAATGTCGTTGGGTGCGTTGTTCAAACGCATGCTGTATTCCACACCGCCTATTTTTTGAGTGCCAATTGGCACAATCAAATTTTGTGCAGACAGCGCATTGGCCACATCTTGCGCAGAAAGATTTCGAGCTTGAAGTGCAGCCGGATTCAAATCAATTTGAACCAAACGCTGTTTGCCACCGTAGGGGAAGGGAATGGCAGCACCTGGAATGGTGACCAAGGGCGGACGAACGGAGTTGACCCCCACGTCAAACAGGTTTTGCTCTGACATGCCTTCACCAGACAAAGCCAGTTGCAAAATGGGAACGGTGGAGGCGTTGTAGTTGATGATCAGCGGCGGCGTGATGCCTGGCGGCATTTGCCTTACCACCACTTGTGAAATTGCGGTGACTTGCGCATTGGCCACGGCAATATTGACGCCGGGTTGGAAGAAAACTTTGACAATGCCAATGCCCGCATACGAGGTCGCCTCAATGTGCTCAATGTCATTCACTGTGGTGGTCAGTGCGCGCTGAAATTGCGTGCTAATGCGGCCCGCCATTTGCTCAGAGGGCAGCCCCGTGTATTGCCATGCTACTGCAATGACGGGTATTTTGATTTCAGGAAAAATATCTGTGGGTGTTCGCAGTGCCGCAAGGGGCCCCAAAATGAGGAGAAGCAAAGACATCACCACGAAGGTGTAAGGCTTGTCTAAGGCAACTCGAACAACTTTTACAAGCACAAGCAGCCCTGTCTTAAATGATGCAGTTCAATGCAGTCTGCCATCTTATTTATTTTGAAAGACGGGCGCACGTTTGTTCAAAAACGCATCCATGCCTTCCTTTTGATCTTCTGTGGCAAACATCGAGTGGAACAAGCGGCGCTCAAACATGACGCCATCACTCAGACCACTTTCAAACGCACGGTTGACGCATTCCTTGGCTGCCATCACAGCCAATTGGCCCATGCCGCAAATCACCAAAGCAGCACCCAAGGCTTCTTCCATGAGTTTGTCTGTGGGCACCACGCGGCTGACCAAGCCTGCGCGCTCTGCTTCTTGCGCATCCATCATGCGGGCTGTTAAGGCCATGTCCATGGCTTTAGATTTTCCCACTGCGCGCGGCAAACGTTGAGTGCCACCTGCACCCGGAATAATGCCCAACTTAATTTCGGGCTGGCCAAACTTGGCGTTCTCTGCGGCAATGATGAAATCGCACATCATGGCCAACTCGCAACCACCGCCCAATGCGAAGCCACTCACGGCTGCTATCACAGGCTTGCGTATGCTGCGTATGGTTTCCCAGTTGCGGGTGATGAAGTCTTCTTTGTAGACGTTGTTGAAATTGTGCTTGGCCATGGCCGAGATGTCGGCACCGGCTGCAAAGGCTTTTTCGCTGCCGGTGATGATGATGCAGCCAATGGCCTCATCGGCATCGAATGCCTTGAGTGCTGTACCCAATTCGTCCATCAAGGGGCCATTCAAAGCGTTCAGCGCTTTGGGGCGGTTGAGGGTGACGATGCCAACTTTGCCGCCTTCAACGCGGACTTCTATGTTTTCGTAAGACAAAAGGATTCTCCAGTCAGGTGGTAAATGCCATCACCCCCCACTATAGCGGGATGAAAAGCTGCTCCAATCAAGGGAAAACATTAGCCAACCGATCGGTCGGGTAATGTTACATTTTCAGTTTTAGCCCTCAAGCAAAATTCAGGCAGGACGCCATCATGACCCAAGACCCAACTTTGTCAGTGACCTTTGAAAAACGCGGCGCCGTGGCCTTGGTCACTTTGAACCGCCCCCAAGCTTTGAACAGCTTCACGCGCCAAATGCACCATGACTTGTGGGCAGCGTTTGACCAAGCCGAAGCCGATTCAGAAATCAGAGCCATGGTGTTGACAGGCGCAGGCAGAGGTTTTTGTGCGGGTGCCGATTTGTCAGAGTTCGATTTCACACCTGGCCCCGACATGGTCAAGCGAGCTGATCCTGGCCCCATCATTGACCAAGCGTTTAACCCAACAACCCGCCGCATTCAAGCACTGCGCATGCCTGTTGTGGCTGCCGTCAATGGCGTAGCAGCCGGCGCTGGCGCATCCATTGCCATGGCCTGCGACATTGTGATTGCCTCTCCCCAAGCCAGTTTTATTCAAGCCTTCAGCAAAATTGGCCTTATTCCAGATGCCGGCAGCAGTTGGTTGTTGGTGGAGCGTTTGGGCTTGCCCCGCGCTTTGGCTTTGGCCATGACGGGCGACAAATTGATGGCCGAGCAAGCCAAGTCATGGGGCATGATTTGGGATGTTTCGGAAGACCCGCTGGCAGCAGCCATTGCCTTGGCAGAAAAATTGGCCACCATGCCCACCAAAGCATTGGTCGCTACGCGCAAACTCATGGCAGGTGCGCACACGCGAAGCTTGTCTGAGCAACTCGACCAAGAGCGCGATGCGCAATCGGCGCTGGGCAAGTCACATGATTATTTTGAAGGTGTGAAAGCATTCTTGGAAAAGCGCCCAGCCAATTTCAAAGGTGAATGAACATGAACGCCCCTGTGAACAAGCCCGAAGCACCATCTCAAGCCGCCATTGATTTGGCCAAACAAGTGGGCGAGTCTATGTTTGCCGTTGACACCGCAAGCAAAGACACCATGGGCATGCAACTCATTTCATGTGAGCCTGGCCGTGCCGTGATTCAAATGACCGTTCAAGAGATGCACTTGAATGGTCACAAAATTTGCCATGGTGGCTTCATTTTCACGCTGGCAGATTCCACCTTCGCTTTTGCCTGCAACAGCTACAACAAGGTGGCCGTGGCTGCGGGCTGCAGCATTGAATTTCTAAAGCCTGGCCAACTGGGCGACGTGCTGACCTGTGTCGGGCAAGAACAAGCTTTGAGCGGAAGACATGGCATTTACGATATGAAAGTGTCCAATCAAAAGGGCGATGTGATTGCCATGTTCAGAGGAAAGAGTGCGCAAATTCAAGGCACAGTCATTCCTGAATAATTTCACCCAGAAGAAACACGACGGAGATTTTTGATGAGCACCCCCTCACGCTTGCCTTTAGAGGCCATAGAAAAAGCCAGCATCGACGAGTTGCGTTCCTTGCAACTCAAACGTTTGAAAGCCACGCTGCAACACGCCTACGACAACTCGCCCGTTTACAAACTCAAGTTCGATCAAGCCGGCGTGCATCCGAGTGATTGCCACACATTGGCCGACTTGGCCAAGTTTCCTTTCACCACCAAAGTCGATTTGCGCGACAGCTATCCCTACGGCATGTTTGCAGTACCACGCGCTGCTTGTTCTCGCATTCATGCTTCCAGTGGCACCACAGGCAAACCCACCGTGGTGGGCTATACCCAGCGCGACATTGACACATGGGCCACAGTGGTGGCACGCAGCGTTCGGGCTGGCGGCGCGCAAGCAGGCGACATGGTGCACGTGAGCTATGGCTATGGCTTGTTCACGGGCGGTTTGGGCGCTCACTATGGCGCAGAAAAATTGGGCCTCACGGTTGTGCCTTTTGGCGGCGGCCAAACCGAACGCCAAGTGCAGCTGATTCAAGACTTCAAACCTGACATCATCATGGTCACGCCCAGCTACATGTTGGCCATTGCCGATGAGTTTGAGCGCCAGGGCATTGACCCTCGCAGCAGCTCATTGCGCCTTGGTATTTTTGGTGCCGAACCATGGACCAACGACATGCGTGCGGCCATTGAACACCGTATGGGCATTGATGCGGTTGATATATACGGCCTGTCAGAAGTGATGGGGCCTGGCGTGGCCAGCGAGTGCATTGAAACGAAAGATGGCCCCACCATTTGGGAAGATCATTTCTATCCAGAAATCATCAACCCAGAAACCGGCCAGCCTGTGGCCGATGGTGAAATGGGTGAACTGGTCTTTACCAGCCTTACCAAAGAAGCGTTGCCCATCATTCGATACCGCACACGCGATTTAACCCGTTTGTTGCCAGGCACAGCCAGAACCATGCGCCGTATGGAAAAAATCACAGGCCGCAGTGACGACATGATGATCATTCGCGGCGTGAACGTTTTTCCAACACAAATTGAAGAGCTGATTTTGAAGCGCCCCGAATTGGCGCCGCACTATCAATGCGTTCTGACGCGCGAAGGCCCCATGGACAACCTGAAGGTGGCCGTTGAAACACGCCCAGGTACTGCCCCCGACAGCATCGAGGCCCGAGCTGCCGCCAAAATGTTGCAACACGAAATCAAGGTTTACATTGGCTCGAGTGTCGAAATTGATTTGCGCCCTGAGGGGGGTGTTGAGCGCAGTCAAGGCAAAGCCAAGCGAGTGCTTGACCTGCGCGGCAAATAACTCAGCGCCGTTAAGGATTGCTTGAAGTGCCATCCAGCCAAGCGCTGGTTCGGGCTTTGTGCGCTTGGTCGGAGTTTGTATAACTCAAGCGCCAAGTGAAAACGTCTGTGGGAACGCTTAAATCTAAGACATACACTTTTTGATCCCGCGTGATGCTGGCTTTGGCTTTCTTTTCATTGCCCAGTAGCAAGGTCAAGTCTTCCAGTTTTTTCAAGCGCCAAGTGGTCGACTTGGCTTTGCTGCCGGCCACGGCCCACCATTCATCGCCAGCCGCCATGCCTGCTTTCTCAGCGGCGCCGCCGCGCAAGACGGCTTTGATTTGAACCACGCCTTGAACTTCTGCAACACGCAGACCTAAGCGTTGTGCCATTTGCGAGGGATCTTCGTGCACGACCACGCCGTGCGAAGAAAGCAAAGTTTTAAGTGGAAGCTCTTGCGTGCTGTGAACCCAAGCTTTGATTTCTTTTTGCCAACTGCGGCCGGTTTGTTCTTGCAACTCTGCCAACAAGTTGGCTTCTGTGAGGGGCCCGCCTTTGCAGCGTTGCCACAAGCCGCGCATGATTTGGTCTAGGTTGGCATTGCCTTCTGAGCGCATGGAAAGATCAAGGCACATGGCCACCAAGGCGCCCTTGGTGTAGTAGCTGATGGTGGCATTGGGCGTGTTTTCATCTTGACGGTAATACTTCACCCAAGCATCAAAGCTGGCCTGTGCCACAGACTGAACTTGCCTGCCCGGCGCTTGCAACACCATGTTGATGGTTTTGTTGATCAATTTGAAATACGTGGTGTCATCGATCAGCTTGGCGCGGCGCAACAGCAAGTCATCGTAGTAGCTGGTGAAGCCTTCAAAGAACCAAAGCAGCTCGGTGTAATTTTCTTGGGTGTAGTCATAGCGCGCAAACTCTGCAGGCCGCAGTTGCTTCACATTCCAAGTGTGAAAGTATTCGTGGCTGATCAAGCCCAGCAAGGTGACATAACTGTCTGGCATTTTCTTCATGCCCAGCGCAGGCAGATCACGTCGGTTGCAAATGAGGGCGGTTGAGTTGCGGTGCTCCAAGCCGCCGTAGCCTTCTTCTACCGCGTTCAGCATGAAGACGTAGCGTTTGTAAGGGGCGCTGGTGGCGGGCTTTTTTTCGTGCCAAAATTTGATTTGTGTTTCGCAAATTTTTTGAGTATCTGCAATGAGCTTGGCAGCATCAAAGGAGGCCATCGCGCCAGCCACCACAAACTCATGGGGAATGCCGCAGGCTGTAAATTCTCCGCGCCAGAAGTTGCCCAATTCAAAGGGACAATCGACCAACTCATCGTAGTTGGCAGCCACATAATCGCCAAAGCCCTGCTTGTTGACTTTGGTCGCTTGCAAACCTGTAGCGGCCAGCCAAGTGCTGCCTTTCATGGCGGTCAATGTGAGGGCATGTGGCCTGTCTTCTTGGCCATGCACTCGCAGGCACAAACTGGTGCCATTGAAAAACCCTCGCTGTGTATCAAGCCATGCAGAACGAACTGAGTTGTCAAAGGCATACACCTCGTAACTCAGTTGCAAGGCTTGCCCTTCTTTGCATTGGATGAGCCACTGACTTTTATGGTTCTGATGTGTTGCAACATGTTTGCCGCCTTGTGTGGCTTTCAAGCGCTGCAAGTTTTTAGCAAAATCGCGTATCAAATAACTTCCTGGAATCCAGACAGGCAAGGAGACAATTTGCCCAGCTTGCGGTTCGGCAATGAGCAGAGAAACTTTGAAAAGGTGCGAGTGTGTGTGGCTGACATCGATGCTGTAGTGAACAGCAGAGGTGTTTTTATTCGAACTCATGTGGCTGCGGCTCCAATCAAGCAACTTAACGCGGCCACAAGGGTGAGGTGCAGACGCATCGGCAACCATTCTTGCAGGCCTGCTTCTAGGTAGGTTTTGCGATCTACCGCATAACAAATACCCAAAATCAAGGCCAGCAAAGGCAGTCCGGCAAAGGCGGGCATGGTCACAGCAACCCACGACAGCAAGGAAGGTACAACGCCCCAGCCAAAGTTAAACAGCGGCGCATTGTGCATGCGTGAAATATTTTTAAAGCCAATGCCCCAGTGGATGCCGCCTAAAAAAGAAACAATGGCAGCGCCGTAGCCGGCCATGGCCAAGGCTAGGAAAGGGTGCAAGTCGGCATCGACCAACCAGAGCAAGACCGCCATACCTACAAAAGGGGTGAGGCCCGCATAGGCCAAAAGCTTGACCTGCCTTCGAGTTTGATCGGCATGAGGACTCATGGTTTGACCGCGTTCAACAAAGATTCAATTTGCGCGGCCTCAATGGCGCCTGGCACACGCGTGCCGTCAGCTACAAACAGGGTGGGTGTGCCATTGATACGGTTCTTTTTGCCGAACTCCACAATGGCATCGATGTTGTGTGTGTCGCATGCAACCACTGGCGGTGCGATGCCTTGCAGCATCCAGTCGTTCCAAGTTTTGGCTCTGTCTTTGGCGCAAGCAATGTTGCGTGATTTGACTTTGGAGTCTTCACCTAACACAGGGTACAACAAGTGGTAAATGGTGACGTTGTCGATCTTTTGTAAATCGCGTTCAAAGCGCTTGCAGTAGCCGCAATTGGGGTCGGCAAAGACGACCAATTTGCGTTTGCCATTGCCCTTCACCTGAGTGAAAGCAAATTTAACTGGCAGGCTGTCAAAGGGAATGGCCGACAGTTTGTCGTTTCGCTCTTCTGTCAAATTGCGCTTTTGCTTGGTGTCAATCAGGGCGCCTTGAATGAGAAAGTCGCCTTTGGCATCGGTGTAAAAAATTTCATTGCCTTGAACCCGAATTTCAAACACGCCGGCCATGGGGGTTTTGGAAATCTCTTCAATTTTTGGCAAGGAAGGCAAGCGCTCACTCAATATTTTTTTCAAGTTGGCATCTTGGGCCATGGCGCACGAGCTGGCCACAAGCAAGCAAGTGGTGATGAAAGCTTTGATCAAGCGCATGCTTTGAATTTCCTAAGGTTCCGAGAGGCGATAAAAATGAAATCAATGCTGGGTTGAAGATTTCATGGCTTGTGCAGCCATCCATTTCTTCAGAGGACTCAATTGATTGAAAGTCGACATGCCCCAATTGCGAAGTTTTTGCAGCGGTAGGTCGGGTTGTGCAAAGAGCATTTGCAAGCCATCGGTCACAAAGCCCATGGCCAACACTTCGGCCTGGCGAGAACGTTCGTAGCGCCGCAGCAATTTGGCATCGCTCAGAGGCCGCCAAAATTCTTTCGCTTGAATGACGCGAGACAAAGCCATGACATCGGCTAGCCCCACATTCAAGCCTTGCCCCGCCAGTGGGTGCATGGCGTGTGCAGCGTCTCCGGCCAATGCAAATGATGTGGCGCGTTGGCCAGATTCTGAATGGGGCATGCTGCCAGTCCAGCGTGCTGCCTTGGCCAACTGCAAAGGCCATACCGCCCGCTCACTGATTAATTCAATGCTGCCTGCCACACCTTTGCTGGCCTCTTGTAATTGCATGCAAAAACTGGCTGCGTCGATGGTTTTCAATTGTTCAGCGCGGGTGGGCGTGAGTGACCACACCACAGCCCACTCGCTGCTGTCTTCACCACCGATGGGCAGGAACGCCAAAATTTCGGGGCCATATGCCGTGTGAAACCACTGGCGAGCAATTTGCTGGTGCGGTGCTTGGGTTTGAATGCGGCAAGCCAATGCGTGTTGTGCGTAATGCTTCACATCAAACGCAACACCCAATTCAGCGCGCGTTTGGCTGGCGCGGCCTTCACAAATGACAGTCAAGGGCGCCTTCACATTTTCTGCAACCTCTTGAATCAGGGGCTGAAAACCAATGGCATTGGCTAAATTATTTTCCAAGGTGGGGACATCAATCATCCAGTTCAAGGCCTCAACGTTTTGTTGAGCGGCGTTGAATTCCAGGTTGCCATCTTGATCGCCTTCAATGTGCATTTTCAAAATGGGGGTGCAGGCAGTGCCTTCTGGCCAGCAACGCAGGTCCGTCAACAATTGTTGAGAGGCCGAATTCAAGGAATAGGCTCGCACATCGCTATGACCCTGGGCTGATTTTTGCGCGTCCGATAGGTTGACTAATGCCACACGCAGACCTTGCGATGCCAACATCAAGGACAAGCTGCGCCCGACAATGCCTGCGCCTCGAATGCAAACGTCAAATTGAGTGGATGATTGAGACATGTGTCTGATTGTAGAAGCCCTGCAGAAGGCTTGGTTCAAATGGGGGTGTCCCAAGTCAACGCCACGCCGTATTTCGTTTGCAAAGCTGCAATGTCTTGTGGGGTGTCCATGTCGACTTTGTAGTGGGGGTTAGGTGTCGTCCATTGGTGAACTTGTTGCGGATTGAGTTGACGCCATTCTTTGCCACCAGGCAAGTCTTTAGAAGACGGGCCGCCCGAAAAGGAGACCCCTTGTGAATGGGCCAACAGGTCAGACATGACTTTTTGCGACAACATGACAGGATTGCCGGGCTGATGTTCAACCCATGGCTGAAGCATTTGAGTGCCAGCCGGACTGGCTTTGACAGCAGCAATCAGAGCTTGTAAATCGGCCGCATCCAGCAGGGGTTGGTCGGCCAAGGCCACCATCAGCCACTGTGCTTGTAGGCTTTGTGCTTTGGCCAAGCCCAGATGCAAAGAGCTGTTTTGGCCATCTGTGGGCTGTGGGTTCAGAACCTGATGGATTGGCATGGCGGGCCAATGTGGCCCTCTCAAAGTCGAATGAGCTCTTGTTTTCAGCGAGGCCTGAATGATGTCTGCCTTGTGTCCCAGGACCAGAACTGTTTCATCGATCCCTGCATTTTCTAGGGCAGTGAGAAGGCGGTTGAGCAGCGTTTGACCATCCCTTTGCAGCAAGCATTTAGGCCGTCCACCCATTCGAGAAGCGGTGCCAGCGGCCAATACCAGCGCCACAATGCGCAGGCGGGGGCAAGGGGGGGTAAGTTGGCAATTCAAGGTGCTTTGCATCGTGGCTGAAGGCATGGTTTAAATTAGACCACGCAGACCCTTTAAAATCACGGATTCATCGCTGAATCCAAGAAAGTCTTCCATGAGCCTCAAATGCGGCATTGTGGGCCTGCCCAACGTTGGCAAGTCCACCCTTTTCAACGCCCTGACCAAAGCAGGCATTGCGGCCGAAAACTACCCTTTTTGCACCATTGAGCCCAATACGGGTGTGGTGGAAGTGCCCGACGCCCGCCTGCAAGAACTGGCTGCCATCATCACCCCTGAGCGCATCGTGCCTGCCATTGTGGAGTTTGTCGATATTGCGGGCTTGGTCGCTGGCGCCAGCACCGGCGAAGGCTTGGGCAATAAATTCTTGGCACACATTCGCGAAACCGATGCCACTATCAATGTGGTGCGTTGCTTTGAAGACGACAACGTGATTCACGTGGCTGGCCGAGTTGACCCCATCTCGGACATCGAAGTCATTCAAACTGAGTTGTGTCTAGCCGATTTGTCAGCCGTTGAAAAAGGCTTGCACCGCGTGCAAAAAACAGCCCGCTCTGGCGACAAGGAATCGATCAAGTTGGTGGCCATTTTGGAAAAATGCCAAGTCGCATTGAACCAAGGTCAGCCTGTTCGCACCATTGACTTCAGCAAAGAAGAACGACCGCTGCTTCAGCAATTTTTCTTGATCACCGCCAAACCCGCCATGTTTGTGGCCAATGTGGCTGAAGACGGTTTTGAGAACAACCCCTTGCTTGACCGTTTGAAGGCATACGCTGCAGCACAAAACGCCCCAGTGGTTGCGATCAGTGCCAAATTAGAAGCGGAAATGTCTGAGATGTCAGACGAAGACCGTCAGATGTTCTTGGAGGAGTTGGGTCAAACAGAGCCAGGACTGAACCGATTGATACGCTCTGCTTATTCACTTTTGGGTTTGCAAACCTATTTCACAGCAGGTGTGAAAGAAGTGCGCGCTTGGACCATTCATGTGGGCGACACAGGCCCCCAAGCTGCGGGCGTGATTCACACCGACTTTGAAAAAGGTTATATCCGTGCACAGACCATTTCTTACGAAGATTTCATCTCTTACAAAGGTGAGCAAGGTGCCAAAGACGCCGGCAAAATGCGCGCTGAAGGCAAGGAGTATGTGGTCAAAGATGGCGATGTGATGAACTTCTTGTTCAGCAGCTAAACCAGAAATCACACCAGATGTCTATTCCGTTCAGCACGGACACGCTGCTGGTCATCGCGATGTGTTGGGCCGCCATCATGTGCGGGGGGTTGATCAAAGGCACATTGGGCGTGGGCTTGCCTTTGTTTGCAGTTCCCGTTATGTCGTTATTTATCAGCAGCACTCAAGCCATTGCGCTGGTCTCGGTGCCTGTTTTGGTTTCCAACATTTGGCAAGTCCGGCAAGAAGGAAGCTTAAAGACGAGCCTGAAGCGTTTTTGGCCTTTGATGCTGACGCAAGCCATCGTGACCGTGTTTTCGGTGTATTGGACTTTGTCATTCAGCGTTCGTGAGTTGAACATGGTTTTGGCGTTTGCCTTGATCGTGGCCGTGGTGCTCATGGCCTTCAAGCCAAGTTTCAATATTCCACCAGAAAAAGAAGCTGCGGCCAGTGCCCTCGTGGGGGTCACCTCCGGATTGTTGGGTGGCGCATCTTCATTGATGGGCCCTATTGTCATCAGTTACATGATGTCACTGAAGCTCAGCAGAGATGAATTTGTGGGCTGTATCAGTGTGATTTATTTCAACGCTGCATGGCCACTGTATTTGGCCATGTGGCATTTTGGCCGTATGTCATTGGACGATGTGGGCTATTCTTTTTTAGCCATTGTTCCGATGTTTTTGGGCCTCCAAGCAGGTCGAAAAATTCGACATCGCTTAAGTGAAGAGACTTTTCGACGAGCCTTGCTTGGCTTTTTAATGGTGGTAGCGCTTTTGCTGGTGTTCAGGTAGTTGTATTTAAAACACCCACAAAAGCAAACTGGTCATGATCAAATAACGTAAAAATTTGCCTATCGCCATGTAAAACGTGCAGGCCACCAGTGGCATTTTGAGCCATCCCGCTACGGCGCACAAAGGGTCGCCCACACCAGGTAGCCAAGACAAGAGGCAAGCTTTAGGGCCTAACTTCTCCAGCCATTGGAGCGCGCGCAAATGCATTCGATCGCTCATGCTGTCATTGGCCGGGCTTTGGTGGGCCTTGCGACTGCGTACTTTGTCTATCGCATGGTGTGCACCATAGCCCATCCACCAACTCAACATGCCGCCAAGCGTATTTCCCACCGTTGCCACCAAAATGGCCGCCCAAAATAAATCCGGGTTGAGTTTGACCAAGCCAAACACGGCAGGCTCGGATCCCATTGGGAGCAAGGTTGCAGAAATAAATGCAATGGTGAACACGGTAGACAAGCCGTGTTCAGGCAATGCCAACCATGCCATGAGTTGTGCAAAGAGGGGTGATAGCCATGCTTCCATTAGCCACAGAGTGTAGCCAAAGGTTTCTATTTTGAAATTTCTTCAAAAATAATTCCCTTGCTCAAAAAGTAAGCAATTACAATCGTGCCTCCTTTTTAAGCAATCACCTTCGATTCTCTTTCGCCATGTCCATGCAAATCGGACCTTACGTTTTACCCAATGCTATTTTTGTAGCGCCCATGGCGGGCGTCACAGATCGGCCGTTTCGCCAACTGTGCAGACAGTTTGGTGCGGGCTATGCTGTGAGCGAAATGGTCACATCGCGCAAAGACTTGTGGAAAAGTTTGAAGACTTCGCGCCGCGCCAACCACGATGGTGAACCTGGGCCCATTGCCGTGCAAATTGCTGGCACCGACGCGCCAATGATGGCCGAGGCAGCGGCTTACAACATCAATCAAGGCGCGCAGATCATTGACATCAACATGGGCTGCCCTGCCAAAAAGGTTTGCAACAAATGGGCGGGTTCAGCGCTGATGCAAAACGAAAAACTGGCCATTGAAATTGCAGAAGCAGTGGTCGCGGCTTGCGCGCCACGCGGCGTGCCAGTCACTTTGAAAATGCGCACTGGCTGGTGCGCCACCGAAAAAAATGCATTGGTATTGGCCAGGGCCTTTGAAAGTGTTGGCATTCAAATGGTCACGGTGCATGGCCGCACGCGCGAACAAGGCTACAAAGGTTTTGCCGAGTACGACACGGTAGCCGCTGTGAAAGCTGCCCTGAAAATTCCAGTGGTGGCCAATGGCGACATTGATTCACCCGAAAAAGCATTGCAGGTGCTTAAGTACACCGGTGCAGACGCACTGATGGTGGGGCGTGCTGCTCAGGGCCGGCCCTGGATCTTTCGCGAGATCGTTCACTATTTGGCAACCGGCGAGCATTTGGCGCCACCGTTGGTGGTCGAAGTCAAGCGCGCGTTGCTCGAGCATTTGCAAGATCACTATAGCTTGTATGGTGAGTTAACGGGGGTGCGATCTGCGCGCAAACACATCGGTTGGTACGTCCACGATTTACCGGGCGGTGATGTATTCAGAGATCACATGAACGCCTTGGAAACAGCCGAGTTGCAATTTCGTGCTGTGGCAGATTTTTTTGAAGAAATGGCATCGCGCATTGAGCGCATGCCAAAAGCTTTTTCAGGCATGCGCCCAGAAATGGCATTGGAGACCATGGAATGACCAAGAAAAAAATTGACGAATGCATCCGCGAAAGCTTGAACGCTTACTTTCACGATATGGATGGTGAAGAACCCACTGGCATGTACGACATGCTGTTGAGTACGGTTGAAAAACCTTTGCTTGAAGTGGTCATGCAACGCGCTGAGCAAAATCAATCGCGCGCTGCAGAATGGTTGGGCCTGAACCGCAATACGCTGCGCAAGAAACTTTTAGAACACAAACTTTTGAAATAAAAACAATGAAAGCACTCATTTCTGTCTCCGATAAAACGGGCATCGTTGAACTCGCCAAAGCTTTGCACGCGCTGAAGGTGGAGTTGGTGTCTACCGGAGGCACTGCCAAGCTGTTGGCTGACCAAGGACTGCCCGTGACCGAAGTGGCGCAAGTCACTGACTTTCCTGAAATGCTCGATGGTCGCGTTAAAACATTGCACCCCAAAGTTCACGGCGGTTTGTTGGCCCGCCGCGATGTGCCTGAGCACATGGCCGCCTTGAAAGCGCATGGCATTCAAACCATCGATTTGCTGATTGTTAATTTGTACCCCTTTGAAGCCACTGTGGCCAAGCCTGGCTGTACTTTGGAAGATGCCATTGAGAATATCGACATTGGTGGCCCTGCCATGGTGCGCAGTGCGGCCAAGAACTGGAAAGACGTGGCAGTACTGACTGATGCGTCTCAGTACGCCACCGTGATTGCAGAGCTTACAGCCCACGGTCAAGTGTCTGAAAAAACACGCTTTGCTTTGTCTGTGGCGGCCTTCAATCGCATCAGCAATTACGACGCGGCCATCAGCGATTATTTGTCTTCCTACAACTTAGAAGATGGCACACGCACGGAATTTCCTGCGCAATCCAACGGCCGCTTTGTGAAATTGCAAGACCTGCGTTACGGAGAAAATCCGCACCAAACTGCAGCCTTTTATCGCGACCTGCACCCCGCACGTGGCTCATTGGTCACAGCCGTTCAGTTGCAGGGCAAAGAACTTTCCTACAACAACATTGCCGATGCCGACGCGGCCTGGGAATGCGTGAAGAGCTTTAATGAATCTGCCTGCGTCATTGTGAAGCACGCCAACCCGTGTGGCGTGGCCTTGGGTGCCAATGCACTGGAGAGCTACAGCAAGGCATTTCAAACTGACCCCACTTCTGCTTTTGGCGGCATCATTGCGCTGAACCGCACCGTGGACGCTGCTGCTGCACAACAAATTAGCAAGCAGTTTGTAGAAGTTTTGATGGCACCTTCTTACTCGCCTGAAGCTCTGGAAATTTTCAAAGCCAAGGCCAATGTGCGTGTCCTGCAAATTTCATTGCCAGAGCTTAAAGCAGGTGGCACTGCGTTCGAGCAAGGCCGCAATGCGCAAGACATCAAGCGGGTGGGCTCTGGCTTGCTCATTCAAACTGCCGACAACCACGAACTGCAATTGGCAGACCTCAAAGTGGTCAGCAAAGTGCAACCCACGCCAGCGCAGTTGCAAGACTTGTTGTTTGCTTGGAAAGTAGCCAAGTACGTCAAGAGCAATGCCATTGTGTTCTGCGCCAACGGCATGACCATGGGCGTCGGTGCTGGCCAAATGAGCCGCTTGGACTCAGCGCGCATTGCCAGCATCAAAGCAGGTCATGCTGGTTTGAGTTTGCAAAACACCGTGGTGGCCAGCGATGCCTTCTTTCCATTTCGTGATGGTCTGGATGTGGTGGTGGACGCTGGCGCCAATTGCGTCATTCAGCCCGGTGGTTCTATGCGCGACCCTGAAGTGATTGCCGCTGCCGATGAACGCGGTGTGGCCATGGTGTTTTCGGGTGTGCGCCACTTTCGCCACTGAGCGGATTACAAGGTCTTGAAAATCTCGCGCGCAGCACTGACCGTGTCGGATATGTCTTGCGCTGTGTGCGCAGCGCTTACAAAGCCGGCCTCGTAAAGTGCAGGTGCAATGTACACGCCGCGATCAAGTAAACCGTGGAACAAAGTGTTGAACTTGGTGCCATCGGTTTTCATGACTTGCGGGTAGTTGCTGGGCAAGGTGGGCAACAAGAAGAAGCCAAACATACCGCCTTCGCTGTCACCAGCAAATGGCACCCCTTCGGCTTTGGCGGCCGCAGTGAGGCCATCGACCAGCGACCGTGTGGTGGCGCTTAGCGCCTCAAAAAATCCGGGCTTGCTGATTTCGGCCAAAGTGGCCAAGCCGCATGCAGTTGCCACAGGGTTGCCGCTCAAAGTACCTGCTTGATACACAGGACCCAAAGGAGCGAGCTGTTCCATGACGGCGCGCTTGCCACCAAAGGCAGCCAAAGGCATGCCGCCGCCAATGACTTTGCCCATGACGGTCATGTCGGGCTCAAAGCCTGGAATGCTTTTGGCGTAAACGCTTTGTGCGCTACCTAAGGCCACGCGGCAACCGGTCATGACTTCGTCAAACACCAACAGCGCGCCATATTGGCTGCACAGTTCGCGGCAGCGTTTCATGAAGGGCACGCTGGCGCGCACAAAGTTCATGTTGCCGGCAATGGGCTCGATCATGATGCAGGCTAATTCCTTGCCATGAAGTTTGAAGGCTTGCTCCAATTGCTCAAGGTTGTTGTACTCAAGCACCAAAGTGTGTTGCACCACTTCGGGCGGCACGCCCGCGCTGGTGGGGTTGCCAAAGGTGGCCAAGCCTGAACCGGCTTTGACCAGCAGGGCATCGGCATGGCCGTGGTAGCAGCCTTCAAACTTGATGAACTTGCTGCGGCCTGTGGCGCCGCGTGCCAAGCGCAATGCGCTCATACCAGCTTCGGTGCCCGAGCTGACCAAGCGCACCATTTCCATAGAGGGCACCAACTTGAGCAGAGCTTCGACCAGTTCCACTTCGCGCTCGGTGGGGGCGCCAAAAGAGAAACCATCAAGGGCCGCTTTTTGCACAGCTTCCAATACGGCAGGGTGGCCGTGACCCAAAATCATGGGGCCCCATGAACCGATGTAGTCGATGTGTTTTTTGCCGTTGGCATCCCAAAAATAAGCGCCCTCAGCGCGCTTCACAAATCTGGGTGTGCCGCCCACAGCGCGAAAAGCGCGCACGGGTGAATTGACGCCGCCAGGAATCACTTGGCGAGCGCGTTCGAACAGGGTGTCGTTAAGGTCAGTGCTTTGTTTCATTGATGGACATTTCGAAAAAATCTGCGTTCATGTCGGGGCCTTCCACCTCGGACTCGTCGTCTTCAGAATCGGGCAGTGCCCAAAATAGGCGATCGGGGATGACCTTGCCCATGCCAGGGCGAAAGCCCTCGTCTAAGCAACGGTCTAAATAATGCAAAGCTTCACTGGCGGCGGCCGACAAATCGAGCCCGGTTGCAATGAGAGCGGCCAGGGCGGCCGAAAGTGTTTCGCCAGCGCCACTGAAAACAGCTTCAATGCGCTCGAACTTTTCATGGCCCACCACGGTTTCGGGGGTGGCCAAAACATTGTCGATGTGCTGATCGTTGGCTGTGATGCCTGTGACCAAGGTGTAGGGCACGCCCAACTCGGCAGCTGCTTTGGCAATGTCGCGCGGGCCCGGATTTTTTTCGCTGGACCAATCGGGCAAAAGCCAGCGGCGCAAAGTGCTGTGATGGCCCACCAGAATGCTGGTTTGCGGCAACAGCAACTCGCGAAAAGCGTCGAGGTATTGATCTATTTTGTCGTCTTCCCACCACGACAAATTGGGCATGTAGGCCACCACGGGTACGCCGTCATAGTCGGTGGTGAGCTCTGCAATGATGCTGATATTTTCAGCACTGCCGACAAAACCCACTTTGATGACCTGAGGCGGAATGTCCTCTAAAACTGCCCTGGCTTGATCACCCACAGCCTCTTCATTTAAGGGGAAAAAGTCAAAAATTTGGGCAGAGTCGCGGGCATAGGCACCCGTGAGGACGGGCAGTGCATGGGCGCCCACAGAGGCGATGGCCAAAACGTCGGCGCTGATGCCGCTGGCGCCGCTAGGGTCGCTGGCATTGAACACCAAAACGCACGCAATGACGGCTTCTTCCTCGTTTTCGAGGTCGTCCTCAGGGGGATCTGACGGCGGTAATGTAGTGGTCATGAGTTGCTGTGAAGCCCGATACAATCGCTTCATTCTATTCGACACCGGTGACCTACTGTGACTGATACTAAAACTTGGATGTGCTTAATTTGCGGCTGGATTTACGACGAGGCGGCCGGTTGCCCTGAAGATGGCATTGCCCCTGGCACCGCATGGGCTGACGTGCCCATGAACTGGACATGTCCTGAGTGCGGCGCCCGCAAAGAAGACTTTGAAATGGTGGCCATTTAAGCTGCTCAAATTTGGCCACCCTAGGCCGAATTTAGCTTGATTTTTTCACCACGGCATAGCGTGCCAAGGTTTTTTCTCGGGCCTCTGCGTGGTTCACCACGGGCAGGGGATAGTCTTTTCCCAGGGTAATGCCTGCGGCTTGCAGTGCCAGTGGTTTGGCTTCCCAAGGGGCGTGAATGTCGGCCCCCTCAAGCGCCGCCAACTGCGGCAAATAACGCTTGATGAATTTACCTTTTGGGTCAAATTTTTCGCTCTGCGTGACAGGGTTGAAAATTCGAAAATAAGGCTGTGCATCGCAGCCGCTTGAACTGGCCCACTGCCAGCCGCCGTTGTTGGCAGACAAGTCGAAGTCAATGAGGTGCTGGGCAAAGTATTTTTCACCCCAGCGCCAATCGACGCCTAAATCTTTGGTTAGAAAAGACGCCACCACCATGCGCAGACGGTTGTGCATATAGCCCGTTTGATTGATTTGCGCCATGGCCGCGTCCACCAGAGGGTAGCCCGTTCGGCCTTCGCACCAAGCGGCAAACAAGGCCTTGCCATGGGGTCCGTGATCCCAATGAATGGCGTCGTAATCGGCTTTGAAGCAGCGCTCTGTCACGTGTGGGAAATTGGCCAGAATTTGAGCGTAAAAATCACGCCAAATAAGCTCTGACAACCAAACGCTGGCGCCCTCGCTGGTTTTGTAACGGCGCCAAGCCTCCAAGGCCAACTGCCGAATCGAAATGGTGCCAAATCGCAAGTGCACGCTTAAATAACTGGGGCCTTTGACAGCGGGAAAATTGCGGGTTTCTTCATACCGGTCAATTCGGTGAAGAAAGTCTTCTAGCAATGCCTGTGCGCCTGATGCCCCTGGTTTGTAGTGAAGCGCATGCAAGTCAATGTTTTCAAAGTCGATGTCCGGCAGGGTTGGAACAGGCAAGCGGTACTGTGCGGGCCTTGGCACCAAGGCTGACGCATGCTCAGCCACGGGGTGGGCGGCCAAATCTGCAGGCTGAATTTTCTTCAGCCAAGCGTTTTTATAGGGGGTGAACACGGTGTAGGGGTTGCTCGCCAAAGTGAGCACCTCTTGCCTTTCAAAGACCACATGGTCTTTGTAGGTATGAAAGGCAATGCCCGCGTTGGCCAAGCCGCCACGCACTTGGGCATCGCGGCTTAGGGCTGCTGGCTCATCGTCGTGGTTGGCAAAGACGGCTTGTGCCTCAATTTGCTTGGCCAAATGGGGAATTTCCTTCAGGGTGTTGCCATGCAGAACAATGAGCCCCAGTTGCGCTGCCAGAGAGGCCTCTAAGCCCGCCTGAAGCGCCGCGGCCCTGAGCAATTCGTCCAATTCCACCAAAGATTCTCGAATGAAAGCCACCCGCCGGTCTTGGGAAGGGAGGTGCTGCAGGATGTCGGTGTCAAAGACAAACACGCAATGCACTTTGGTGCAGTTTTTGAGGGCGTGGAAGAGCGCCGCGTTGTCTGCAACGCGTAAATCTCGCCGAAACCAGACCAAGCCGGTAGAAAAGGGTTTGTGCATGGGTTGTAGGCCGTTAAAATTGGGACATGTCTGCCGATTTTGCCTCCACTCAGCTTTCGCATCATTTTTTGATCGCCATGCCCGGTTTGGAGGACCCTACTTTTGCCAAGAGTGTGGTTTATTTGTGTGAACACTCTGAGCGGGGCGCCATGGGCTTGATCATCAACAAGCCCGGCGACCTCAGTTTGAAGCATTTGTTTGACAAAGTCGATCTCCCATTGCGCCGCGAAGACTTATTGAAATCCAATGTATTGCATGGCGGGCCCATTCAAACCGAGCGAGGCTTTGTGTTGCATGAACCTATTTGGTTGTCCAGTGCCGAAAACTCAGAAGCCAGCAAAGAACCGGCCAATGACCAAGCGGCCGATCAAGCAGAAGCTGCAAGCTCCATCTACGCTTCAACTTTGAGCGTGCCAGGAGGCTTGGCCATGACCACCTCCAAAGACGTCCTTGAAGCCTTGTCCAACGGCTCTGGACCCAAACGTGTCTTGGTCACCTTGGGGTATGCCTCATGGGGCGAGGGGCAGCTTGAATCTGAAATTGGTGAAAACAGTTGGCTCACTGTGCAAGCCAATTCAGACATTATTTTTGAAACACCCATCGAGCAACGCTACGAAAAGGCCTTGGCCCTTTTGGGCTTGCAGCCTTGGATGCTTTCTACCGACGCGGGTCACGCATGATGCTAGACCAGGCGCTGTCTGTGCCTGCGTCTCAGCAGAGTTTTTTGGCTTTCGATTTTGGACTCAAACGCACGGGTGTGGCGGTGGGCAATCGGATGTTGAAACAGGCTACACCGCAAGCCACGGTGGTGGCGGAAGGCGACGCTCGCTTTGCACTGATTGAAAAACGCATCAAAGAGTGGACGCCCGATGCCTTGGTGGTAGGTGTGCCTTTTCACCCCGATGGCGCACCGCACGAGAACACCTTGCGTGCGCAAAAGTTTGCCCGGCAATTGCGCGGCCGCTTTGGATTGAGTGTCTACGAAGTGGACGAACGCTACAGCACCACAGAAGCCATTTCGAGTGGTGCGAAGGATGCTGATGCCGCATCGGCTTGCATTATTTTGGAACAATTTTTAAGGAGTCTGCCGTGAGTGCATTGGCTTTGAATGCAGAGGCGCTGTACGGCGAACTCTTGCGCGGTGTGCGATCCATGTGCACTTCGGAAACGCGTTTGGTGGGCATCACGTCTGGCGGCGCTTGGTTGGCTGAGCGTTTGCAAAAAGACTTGGGGCTCAGTGGCAAGCACGGCAGCATCTCTTCGGCCATGCACCGAGATGACTTTGCACAGCGCGGTTTGTCTTCGGGCGGGCAAACCACCTTGCCCTTTGAAATTCAAGGCGCCGACGTGCTCATTTTGGACGACGTGCTCTACACCGGCCGCACCATTCGCGCGGTGATTAATGAGATGTTTGATTATGGCCGCCCAGCCAATGTAAGACTGGCCGTATTGGTTGACCGCGGCGGCAGACAGCTGCCAATTCAAGCCGACTTTGCAGCGGCACGCGTCAGCTTGCCCAACTCGCAATCCTTGGCGCTGGCCCGCTTGGACAACGGCGAGTTCAGCTTTGAAGTACAAGCCCAAGATGAATCAAGTTCAGTAGGAAAAAAATAACAATGCTCTACAAACGCAACCCCCAACTCAACAAAAATGGCGAACTCATTCACTTGTTATCGACCGAAGGTTTGTCGCGCGACATCCTGACGCACATCCTAGACACTGCGGCCAACTTTGTGAGTGTGAGTGACCGCGAAGTGAAGAAGGTGCCTTTGCTGCGCGGCAAAAGTGTCTTCAACTTGTTCTTTGAAAACAGCACCCGCACCCGCACCACCTTTGAAATTGCTGCCACCCGTTTGTCGGCCGACGTGATCAACCTCGACATTGCTCGGTCTTCAGCCTCCAAAGGCGAATCGCTGCTCGACACCATTGCCAACCTGTCGGCCATGGCAGCCGATATTTTTGTGGTGCGACACTCTGAGTCGGGTGCGCCTTACCTGATTGCGCAACACGTGGCGCCCCATGTGCACGTCGTCAATGCGGGTGACGGCCGTCATGCTCACCCGACGCAGGGCTTGCTAGACATGTACACCATTCGCC
>Ga0214921_10001852_pt1 | contig 35384 bp, 32 predicted proteins | sample LL1505_MetaG_FD_177992 | JGI IMG/M metagenome (GOLD analysis project Ga0214921, IMG submission 177992) | Freshwater microbial communities from Lake Lanier, Atlanta, Georgia, United States - LL-1505 | ecosystem: Environmental > Aquatic > Freshwater > Lake | place: USA: Georgia | collected... | reverse complement strand
AAGAAGGATTTACAATGATGGTTGCAGGTGATAGCGCAGCATTTATGAACAGTGCCGATTCATTCTTTACTAAAATTGTACATGGCGAATTACCCCCACAAATTAAAAAAGGTTCTTTCTTAAAATTCTGTTTTAAAATGGAAAAAATTGAAGGAAAAGCTGATGTAGAAAAGAAACAAGCTGAAGACCAAAAGAAACAAGCTGAAGCAAATGCTGTGCGTATGGCTGAGGAAAAATCTATTATTGAAAAATATGTAGCAGATAATAAAATAACTGTTGCACCCAGTGCAAGTGGCCTGTATTTTATGGAAAAGCACAAAGGTTCAGGAGCAAAAATTGTAGCCGGCGACACAGTTTACGTAAAATACACTGGCAAAACTCTAGACGGTAAAGTGTTTGATAGTAGCGACCATAGCCCAGTTCCAGTTAAATTTCAAATAGGAGTTGGTCAAGTAATAAAAGGTTGGGACGAAGCCGTAACTAAGATGAATGTTGGGGGCAAAATTTCAATATTACTTCCATCTTCATTAGCTTACGGCGATAGAGGTGCTGGAGAACAAATACCGCCTTTCTCACCATTATTATTTGATGTTGAAGTTTATAAAGTAGGTAAGAAATAATTAGTTAAATTGCCAATGTGGTGATGTGATAATTAGCATGACATCATAATAATCACAAAGCTCTAACAACTATATACTATATCCTATATACTAACAACTATATACTAATTAAAATGAATAAATTAATATTAACAGCAAGCCTTGCATTAGCAACTAATTTTATGGAAGCACAAGACAGCAAACCTGTAACTACAGCTTCAGGTTTAACCTACCAAATCCTAACTAAAGGAAACGGTAAAAAAGCAAACGTTGGTGATAAAGTAACAGTACATTACACTGGTAAATTAACCAATGATACAGTTTTTGACAGTTCAATTCCGCGTGGTCAACCTTTTAAATTTAACCTTGGTCAAGGACAAGTTATCAAAGGCTGGGACGAAGGGATTGCCTACTTACACGTTGGTGATAAAGCTCGTTTAACAATACCTGCAAACCTTGGCTATGGCGAACGTGCAACAGGAAAAATTCCGGCAAACTCTACGCTTATTTTTGATGTAGAATTATTAGATACTCAAGAACCAGTTAAAATTGTAGCCTATGATGTAAAGGGTAAAGACACGGTAAAAACAGCGTCGGGATTACAATACATAATGGTTCAAAAAAACCCAACAGGTGTAAAAGCTGAGGCAGGTAAAAGTGTAAAAGTACATTACACCGGATATTTATTGGATGGTAAAAAATTTGATAGTAGCGTTGAACGTGGCGAACCTATTGAATTTCCGTTAGGTAAAGGAAATGTAATTAAAGGTTGGGATGAAGGTATTGCATTGTTGCATACAGGTGAAAAAGCAAGATTGGTTATTCCGTACGAATTAGCATATGGCGAACAAGGTTACCCAGGGGCTATTCCACCAAAAGCTACTTTAATTTTTGATGTAGAATTAGTGGAAGTAAAATAAATTCGAAAGCTGAAAATAGAAAAGCCGTTACTAAATAGTATCGGCTTTTTTTATGCATTTGTGTATTAATAATAATTTTAAATCCGTTTTAGTGTGAGAATTTTAAATCAGATACTTTATTAGCTATACTATTTAGTTTGCTAATTCATGTTTATACCCAAACAATAAATTTATATTTTGCACAAGAATTATTTTATGATGATATTTAAATCACTCCGCTTTACATCAATCCTTTTGTATTTGACTATATTATTTGCATCATCAAAATCAAGTGTATTGGCGCAAGAAACATTTCCTGTAAATGGCATAGCAAACAAGGTTCATACTACTTATGCATTTACAAACGCTACTGTTTTTGTTGACTATAAACGCAAAATTGATAAGGCAACACTAATAATAAAAGACGATGTGATTTTGGAATGTGGCATAAGTGCAACTATTCCTAAAGATGCTGTGGTTATTGACTTGAAAGGCAAGTTTATTTATCCATCGTTTATTGATGCATTTACAAGTTATGGTATTGTCGAACCAAAAAGAGAAAGAACAAACTCACAACAAATTGAAAGCAATACCAAGGGAGCATTTGCGTGGAATCAAGCCATAAAAAGCGAAACCGATGCATCTAAAATATTTGTAGCCAACGCAACTCAAGCCGAAGAATTAAGAAAATTAGGTTTTGGAGCTGTGCATACGTTTAATCATGATGGTATTGCACGTGGTGCTGGTATTGTAGTTTCACTAGCAGATATAAATGAAAATCAGTCAATCATAAAAACAAATGTAAGTGCCAACTATAGTTTTGATAAAGGAAGTTCAACACAGGATTATCCAAACTCATTGATGGGTTGTATTGCATTGATTAGACAAACCAATTTAGATGCGGAATGGTATAAAAATGTAGGTTTTAAAGAACAAAAAAATATAAGCTTGGAATCATGGAATACTTCTCAATCATTGCCTCAAATATTTGAAGCAAACGGAAAGTACAATGCATTGCGCGCCGACAGAATTGGTGACGAATTCAAAACTCAATACATCATTAAAAGCAATGGCGACGAATACCAACGTGCCGATGAAATAAAACAAACAAAAGCAACTTTCATTATTCCTTTAAACTATCCTGCAACGCCAGATATTGAAGACCCTTACGATGCAAGTATGTTAGATTTGGATGACATGAAACATTGGGAATTAGCACCATACAATTTATCAATTCTCGAAAAGAAAAACATCAATTTCTGTATCACTACTTCTGATTTAAAAAGTAAAGATTCATTTCTAAGCAATCTGCGCAAAGCAATAAAGAATGGACTTTCCGACACAACGGCACTAAAAGCATTGACTAAAACTCCTGCTACCATTTTGAACATGAATGATAAAATTGGTAGCTTAGAGAAAGGAAAATTGGCAAACTTCATCATTACTTCAGGGCAGGTTTTTGACGACAAAACAACCTTGTATGAGAATTGGATTCAAGGTAAAAGATACATTCAAAAAAATATTGAACAACCAAACCTTAACGGAATATATTCTGTAACAGGATTGCTGAAAGTACCAATAAAATTAAGGGTTATAGGTGCAGCTGCAAAATACAAAGCCGAAACAAGATTAGACACAACAAAAATATCTGTTAGCATCATTGTTAACCGGAGTTTTGTAAACGCATCTTTCACCTACAAGAAAGTGGTGTATCAATTAACAGGAAATATTAATGTAGATGCACAACAAAATATCACAGGCATTTCTGGAACTTACAATGACACCTTAGGAAACCGAAGAAATTGGTTTGCAAGCTATAGCAAAGACACTGCATCAACTAACGAAAATAAAAAAGATAGCATTGCAGAAAATGTTGCAATGCCAACAATAACCTACCCTTTAATGGCTTACGGTTTTAAAGAAATACCGAAAGTCGAAATGGTGTTAATTAAAAACACAACCGTTTGGACAAACGAAAATGAAGGTGTACTTAAAGAAACTGATGTGCTCATTGAAAATGGAAAAATTGCGCAAGTGGGTAAAAATATTTCTGCATCCAATGCAAAAATTATTGATGGAAAAGACAAACACCTAACAGCTGGTATCATTGATGAACACTCACACATAGCAGTGAGCAGTAGCGTAAATGAAAGTTCGCAATCATCTACTGCTGAGGTTAGAATTGGTGATGTGATAAATGCCGACGACATCAATATTTATCGTCAGTTAAGCGGTGGTGTGGTGGCATCGCAATTGCTGCACGGCAGTGCTAACGCTATTGGCGGACAAAGTGCTTTGGTAAAATTACGTTGGGGTGCAGCACCTGAAAAAATGAAGATTGAAGGAGTCGATGGTTTCATCAAATTTGCATTGGGCGAAAATGTAAAGCAAAGCAACTGGGGCGATAAGTATTCTGTCCGCTATCCGCAAACGCGCATGGGTGTTGAACAAGTGTATTACGATGCTTTTACGCGTGCTAAAGAATATGACGCAGCAATCAAATCAAACAAAAACACGCGCCGCGACTTGGATTTAGAAGCCCTGGCAGAAATCATCAACAAAAAAAGATTCATTACTTGCCACAGCTACCAGCAAGGCGAAATAAATATGTTGATGCATGTTGCTGATAGTTTTCATTTCAGGGTAAACACTTTTACTCATATTTTAGAAGGTTATAAAGTGGCTGATAAAATGAAGGCTCATGGAGTTGGTGCATCAACATTTTCGGACTGGTGGGCTTACAAGTTTGAAGTGATGGAAGCCATACCTTACAACGCTGCTTTGATGACAAAAATGGGAATAACAGTAGCCATAAATTCGGATGATGCTGAGATGGGACGAAGGTTAAACCAAGAAGCAGCTAAGAGCATTAAATATGGCGGCTTAACAGAAGAAGAAGCATTGAAAATGGTGACATTGAATCCAGCTAAACTATTGCACTTGGATAACAAAATGGGAAGCATAAAAGTGGGTAAAGATGCCGATGTTGTATTGTGGAATAACAACCCGTTGAGCATTTACGCAAAGCCTGAAAAAACTTTTGTGGATGGTATTTTATACTTTGATGCAGAACGTGATGTGCAATTACGAAAAGAAATTGCTGCTGAACGTCAACGCATCATACAAAAAATGATTGTTGCCAAAAGAGTCGGAGACATTACCGAAAAGCCAAAACAAAAAGTGCACAAGCTCATGCACTGCGACGATTAGCTGCTACAACAATTTGAGTTTTGCATGCTTTTTATTTTAAAACCGAATCACTTTTGCGGGTGAAATATTTTGTATGATGAGTGATGGAATAACCATGCAAATAATAGAAATGGATATAGAACCAACATTAATTAGCAAGATATTTATAACATCAATTTTTGTTGGAACATAATGCATGTAATAGCTACTTGCATCTAGCGGAATTACATGTAAATAATGCTGAATAAGAATCAGCAATATACCAACACAATTACCAATTACAGCTCCTTTAAAAATTAACTTAGATGAGTTGATAACGAATATTTTTCGGATGTCGGCGTTGCTTGCACCCATAGCTTTTAGCAAGCCAACCGTTTTTGTTTTTTCTAAGATAATAATCAGTAAAGCTGTAATCATATTTAGTGTTCCCACCAAAAGCATCATCACAATAATGATCAGTACATTCAGGTTTTGAAGGTCAAGCCAATCAAACAATTGCGGAAATAAATCCTCTACACTTTCTACGTTTAGGTTTGAAGGAAGATTGTTGTACAACAATTCGGTTGATTGTTTTAAATCAGCTTTTTTAGGCAAAGTTATTTCATACGCATCGGCTTGTTGGTTGCGCCAATTATTTAGTTTTTGAATATTATTTATTCCGCAAATAATAAACTTGTTATCAAACTCTTCAAGTCCTGTATTGTAGATACCTGTGATTTTGAATTTACGTATTCGTGCAGGCTGCTGAATAAAGTACATCAGCATATTGTCGCCCACTTTAAACTGTAGTTTTGATGCTGTGCTTTTAGAAATTATTACTTCATGAATACTGTCGTTATTGATATTTGGAAGTGTGCCTTCCATCAAATTATCTTTAAAAAAACTCCAATCAAAGTTTGTATCCACACCTTTTAAAACTGCTCCTTCAATTTCGGTTTTGGTTTTAATGATACCGCCTTTTACAGCATAGCTTGTAACTTTTGAACCCGGTATTAATTGCTGTATTTGTTTTTTCACATTGGCATCAATAACCAAAGCATCACTTTGCAATGAGGTGTTGGAAGAAAAATTTGAAACATGAATATGACCCGAAAAACCAATTATTTTATTTGTAATCTCATCTTGAAAACCTCTGAGTACAGAAATAGAAATGAGCATTACCGAAATACTTATGGCCACAGCTGCCACAGCTATTTTTACTATTACTCCAGAGTACCGCCTATCCGAACTGTGCAACAGTTTATTAGAAATATATGTGATTGTTTTTAACTGCAAGCCGAAAAGTTGTTACGCCTTATTCAATAAAGCTTCTGCAATAATAATATCAAATGGGGTAGTTATTTTAATGTTTTCGATATTTCCTTCTACCAAATTAATTGCAAGGCCTTTGCTTTCCACTACAGAAGCATCATCTGTAAACAAATCAATAAAAGCTTGTTGGTAGGCCGTTTTTATTATTTCCAAATCAAAAACTTGTGGTGTTTGTATGGCTTTATAATCGTTGCGGTTTACATGGTGTGAGCCACCGTTCTCTACTTTTCTTATCGAATCATTTAAAGGAATAAATGGTATTGCATTTCCAAATGTAGTAGCATGCACAAAACAGCGTTCAAGTGTTTCGTGGCTAACCAATGGCCTTACACCATCGTGCACTGCAACTATTGCTTTAGTAGTTTCTGTAATTGCTTGCAAACCGTTTTTTACCGATTCAAATCTTGTATTACCTCCACTAACTATTTTGTGAGGTATCAAAAACGAATGGTCAATACACAATTTTGCCCAATAATCTTTTTGATTATCGGGCAAAACAAGTATAATTTTTAAATGATTGTTGTAGTTAAAAAAACGCTCTAAAGTGTGCATTAAAACAGGTTTGTTATTCAACAACAAAAACTGTTTTGGTATAGCAGCGCCCATTCTTGTGCCACTGCCACCTGCAACAATGATGGCGTAATAATTCATTTACAAAATCAACATGGCATCGCCGTACGAGAAAAAGTTGTACTTTTCTTTTACCGCTACTTTGTAAGCTTCCATTATTAAATCATAGCCTCCAAATGCACAAACCATCATCATCAAAGTAGACTCAGGAGTATGGAAATTTGTAATCATGCTATTAGCAATTGAAAAATCGTATGGAGGAAAAATGAATTTGTTTGTCCAACCATCATATGGTTTTAAGAAACCAGCAGTTGAAACTGATGATTCTACCGCACGCATTGATGTAGTGCCAACCACACAAATATTTCTCTTTGCTTCTTTGGCTGCATTTACAAGGTTTACGCATTCGTCGTCAATAATCATTTGCTCCGAATCCATTTTGTGTTTGGTTAAATCTTCCACCTCAACACTTCTAAAAGTACCTAAACCAACGTGCAATGTAACTTCGGCAAAGTTTATCCCTTTTATTTCTAAACGTTTTAGCAATTCACGGCTAAAGTGCATACCTGCAGTTGGGGCAGCTACAGCGCCTTCGTGCTTTGCATAAACTGTTTGGTAACGCTCTTCATCTTCCGGCTCAGGCTTACGCTTGATGTATTTTGGAAGTGGCGTTTGTCCTAATGCCAATATTGAAGCTTTGAAATCTTCGTTACTACCATCAAACAAAAAACGCAATGTACGTCCGCGTGATGTAGTGTTATCAATTACTTCAGCAACTACGCTATCGTCATCACCAAAATATAGTTTATTACCAATACGTATTTTTCGTGCTGGGTCAACCAATACATCCCAAAGGCGGCTATCAGCATTTAACTCACGCAATAAAAACACTTCTATTTTTGCGCCAGTCTTTTCTTTGTTTCCATATAAACGTGCAGGAAAAACCTTGGTATTATTTCTAATCATTAAGTCACCATCATTAAAATAATCAATGACGTCCTTAAATTTTTTGTGTTCAATTTTTCCTGTTTTGCGATTGATAACCATCAATTTAGATTCATCGCGGTTCTTTGCAGGATGCTCTGCCAAAAGTTCTTTCGGCAAATTGTAGTTGAATTGTGATAATTTCATTTTCTTTAATTTAAGTTGTTACAGCAACATATCCTTTTTTAAAAAGGGATGCAAATGTATAAAATTGAATGTGATACACAAATAGTCCTTATTAATGAAAATGAATGCCAAAAATAATAATAACCTACATTCTTAGTGTTTAACAAGAGGTTTATAAATGAAAACTAGCTCAATAAAATTAAGATTGCTACTTCTTCAATAACTAAGCATGCAACTCAGTAATTGCAAGGTATTAGGCTATGAAAAGCAACAAATATTTATGATGTCAAACCTATTTTTTCCTATAGGTAATAATGATATAAATTTGGGATTGGGACATTAGAATGCAAGAATCATGAGACAGGCCAAACGTTTTAGTTTTTTAGTAAATCATGTTTTTAACGGAATTTGTTTCATTGTTGTAACTCAACAATTAATTCTCTGCACGAAAGCATTAGCTGCTTTATTGTCTCGTTAGTTTGCTTTTCATACGCTGCATCAACTTGTTTTAATGAAAATAGAACATCTTCTATGCTAGGATGAATGATTATATTTTCGAAAACACTTAAACATTCAATCAACTCTTCGGCATTGGCATGCGAAGCAATAACAGCAAATGCTTTGATATATTTTGAGCATTCATAATTTGCTTCCCAACATGCAGCAATTAAATATCGTGCATTTCTTCTTCCAATATTTTTTCCAATTTCTTCAATTAAAACTGGCAGCGCATCATTAAACTGAACAGTATTTAATAATTCAATTATTTGCTTATTTATTTCAGCACCCCAATCTTTTTCTCCACAAAGCATTATCGCTAATACACTTATTGAGCTTGCATTTCCAATCTCGGCCAAACGTGCAATACCTTCTGGAATAACTTCCGACTCATGCAACTGCAAAGCTTGATGCAATAATTTAAGTTCTTTTTCTCTATCAATAATTTCTTGATTCTGTTCCATTAATTCTAAAAATCTTATAACAAGTGCAATAATAGTAAATCCATCTTTAAAAGATTTTGTGGCGTAATGATTTTAGATTACAATTTAATTTAGATTTGGACTTTACATTATGCAACACATGGAACACTTATTACTATCTGAACAACAATTTGATTTAACCATAAACAGATTGTCTTATGAATTGATTGAAAATTTTGATGACTTTGAAAACACTGTTATTATTGGCATTCAAACCAGTGGGGCTTATTTAGCTAATACAATATGCAAACAACTGCTTTTAATAAATCCCGACATCAAATTAAAAAATGGAAACATAGATGTTACTTTTTTTAGAGACGATATCCATCACCAAAAATCACCATTACTGCCCAATACAACCAACATAAATTTTGAAATAGAAAACAAGAATGTGATTTTGATTGATGATGTACTGTATACTGGACGTACAATTAGGGCAGCATTAGATGCTATTTTAAGTTTGGGACGACCAAAAAAATTAGAACTATTAGTGTTGATTGATAGGCTATATAGCCGCCAATTACCTATTCAAGCAAATTATATTGGGCGTGTTGTTGATACATTATCCAACGAAAAAGTAGTTGTGAACTGGGGTGATAATTCAGATAAAAATACTGTTTGGTTAAAACGTATTCAGGAATAATCATGAAGCTACATTATAGAAAAGTTGGACAAGGAAAACCACTAATAATACTTCATGGTTTGTTTGGTAGTGTCGATAATTGGAACACACTAGCAAAAGAATTTTCGGCACAAAACCAAGTCTTTGTTGTTGACCAACGCAACCACGGATTATCGCCGCATGATGCTGTGTTTAGCTATGAAGCAATGAGCAATGATTTGCTTGAATTGTTGAACGACAACAATATTGAAAATGCAAATTTTATTGGCCACTCAATGGGCGGAAAAGTGATGATGCAATTTGCAAGTGAACACAGTTATAGAATTAATAAAATGATTGTAGTTGATATTTCACCGCGTTACTACAAACCACATCATCAAGCAGTTTTAAAAGCATTGCACAGCATAAACTTTGATGAAATATCAACTCGCCGACAAGCCGAAGAAATTTTAAACCCTTTACTAAATGATATTTCCACAACTCAATTTTTACTAAAAAATATTTATTGGATTGATGATATTATTAATGGCTTAGAATTAAAGAAATTAGCTTGGAGATTTAATCTTAAAGCCATTTCATCGCAAATAGAAAATGTAGGTACGGAGAGCCCAAAGCCAATTGCATTGGATGCCGAAAAGTTACAAGTGCTTTTTATTAAAGGAGAAAATTCAAATTACATTATAGACGATGATAAAAGACTTATTAGAAATTACTACCCAAATGCAGTAATAAAAACTATTGCAAACGCCGGGCATTGGGTTCAAGCAGAGCAGCCTAAAGAATTTTTTAATACCGTTATTAAGTTTCTTAAATAAGTATTTTATGTTTAATTCAATTATAAAAATCGTTTAGGTTTGTTGATTGTCAAAAAATGAATAACCATGAGTAAGCAACACAAAAAACTTGTAAAACCAGATACTATCTCTCCTTCAAAATCATTCATCAAGCACCAAGCTGCGACAGAAAAAAACAACAAAAAAGTAAAGCTATTTTTCTCGTTACTTATTGGTGCCTTGGCTATAGCAATTTATGCAAACTCAATAAACAATAGCTACACACTTGATGACTTTTCAGTTATTAAAGAAAATAACATCGTAAAAAATGGGGCAAAATCAATCCCTCTTATTTTTAATTCATCATATAGGTATGGATACTTAAATGTGAACGATGGTTTGTATCGCCCATTTACATTGATGATGTATGCCATAGAGTGGCAACTATTTCCCGACAAACCAGCAATTTACCACCTTGTAAACATTTTACTTTACGCACTTACAGGCGTGGTAATGTTTAGGTTGTTATGTAAAGCATTAAAGCAGTATAACATTATATTGCCATTTGTTGCAACCCTTTTATTTATTGCACATCCAATACATACAGAAGTGGTTGCCAACATAAAAAGCCGTGATGAAATTATGTGCTTTTTGTGTGTGCTACTTTCAATCAACTACTTGCTCAAATATGTAAATGAAAAGAAAACACTGCAATTTTTGATGTCGATTCTTTTCTACATTATTGCGCTGTTTAGTAAGGAATCGGGAATTTTAATGCTTGCATTTGCGCCATTATTTTTGATGTTTTTTTCAGAAATTAAGTTTTTAAAGGTTCTTTCACTCACAGCTATTTTTATTATTCCTACACTTATTTATCTATCCATTCGTAACCATGTATTGCACTCTACGGTAGGCATTCAAGAGGTTGCTTTAGTTGATAATTTATTGATTGCAGCAAAATCAGTTTCTCAAAAATATGCTACTGCTTTTGTGATTTTAGCTTACTACATCAAGTTACTTATTGTGCCACACCCACTACTTTATAATTACTCTTACAATCAAATTCCAATTGTTGGTTTTTCTAGTCCTTTTGCTATCGCCTCGGTTTTATTTCATGTTGCGATATTGGTTTACGGATTATCAAAAATCAAATTTAAAAGAGAGAACCTTGAGCTAACGGAAAATCCAAATCAAGATGCCCATAATGTTTTAGGATTCTCTGTTTTGTTTTATTTGGTGGGTGTTTCGTTGTTTAGTAACATGATTATTACCATTGGTGCGGCCATGGGCGAACGTTTTATTTATTTTTCGTCGTTTGGTTTTTGTTTAGCAAGTGCATTCCTAATTCTAAAATTATTGAAAGTAGACTTGTATAAAACAATCAGTAAACCTTCCGAAGTTTTTTCATCAAAACCTTTGGTAGCATTAGTTTCAGTGATTGTACTATTATTTAGTGCAAAAACAATTGCACGTAATCCTAACTGGAAAGACAACTTAACCTTGTATCGTCACGACTTACCAATATCTGAAAACAGTGTACGTTCGCACTACTATTTAGGCAATGAATTAATTAAGCAGCAAAACGAACTTAGTGGTCAACCACTTGATACCGCAGCAATTTTAGAAGGTTGTAAACACTTAGAAAAAGCCCTTAAAATATATCCAGATTATAACGATGCCAACACACAATTAGGAGTAGCTTACTACAAAATAAAGGACTTTAAAAAATCGGAGAAATATTATTTGATAACACTAAATAATAATCCGAACGACGCAGTAGCGATTAATAATTTGGCTGCCATTTATTTCAATACTGCACAATATCAAAAAGCAATTGAAATGTATGAAAAAGCAATTGTATTGAATCCACGATTTAGCGATGCAATGGTAAACATTGGCAGTTGCTACGGTTCAATGCAGCAGTTCGAGGAATCAATAAAATATTTTAAACAAGCTATTAGCATTTCGCCTGATAATGCTAAGGCCTATTTTTTTATGAGCAAAAGTTACTCGTTTATAGGGAACAAAGCAGAGGCTGATATTGCAATGGCGCAAGCACAAAATATTGACCCAAGTTTAAAATAGTTTTATTCAATACCTCATAAAATTATCTTGTGCAGTAAATCAACAATTATTAAACAAACAGACATTTAGACTTGATTATTTATTAGTTTATGTTTTTGCAATTACATTAAGTTTAAAACTTAGGTACAACTAAATAGATTTATGACATAAATAATTATTTAAAAAAAATCAAAAATTTGCACATTTGATTTTTCTAATTATTTTTACGGATTATAAAATTTGAAATTAAGTACTAATGTTAAATTGAGAGATAAATAATAACGTATTTTCAAAACTATTTTATCCTTAATTTTTAACAATTATATATTCATTAAATGAAAAAAATAAAAATATCATCTCTATTATTGCTACTTACAAAGTTTGCGTTTTCTCAACAAGATCCTCAGTTCAGTATGGCTATTCAAAACAGAATGTCCATCAACCCCGGATATGCGGGCAGTTCTGGCCTTTTGTGTGGAAATTTACTCGCCCGTCAACAGTGGACAGGTTTTGAAGGACGTCCTCAAACTTTAGCATTTTCTGCTGATATGCCAGTAATGAAAGAAACAAGCCACCCAGGTGGTGTTGGGCTTACCATTATTGCGGACAAGGCTGGTCTTCAAAAATCAACTTACGCTAAAGCGGCCTATGCGCATAGAATAGTTTTGTCAAACGGTGGATATTTAGGAATAGGTGCTGAGTTAGGCCTACTAAGCATTGGTTATGGAACTGGTTTTAATGCCGAAAATAGCAACGATGCAAAAATACCAACAAATGCAATTAGTAGCAGTACACTTGATTTAGGTTTCGGTTTACATTACAATGTTCCAAATAAACTTCATTTCGGCGTTTCAATCAGTCACCTAACAGCTAGCAAATTAAAAGATTTTAATTACACAGTTGCGCGCCACTTATATGTAACTGGTGGTTATGATTTTGCATTACCTAATAACCCATCATTGGTTATAAAGCCATCGTTGTTATTTAAAAAATCATTTTCAGCGTCTAAGGCTCAACTCGACGTTAGCGTTATAGCTTTAATGAATAATGCATTTTGGGGAGGATTATCATACCGTGTCTTTGGAAGTGATGCAATAATACCAATGATTGGTTATCAAGCATCAATGATGCAAGGCAAAGGAACTTTCAAAGCTGGGTATTCTTATGATGTTACTTTGTCAAAATTAAAAGGATATAGTTCTGGTTCTCACGAAATATTATTGGGCTTTTGTTACGATATTACACCTCCAGTGAAAGTTACAAAATATCGTAATGTTAGATTCCTATAAAACTTTATCAACAAACAAATTGTTAATTATTAAAATAAATAACATATTTGTAACCTTTTATTCTTATAAATTGTATAACCAGTAAAAAAAAATAATTTGAAACACAGCTACTCAACAGTATTTAATTCGAATTACATGAAAAAAATATTTTTTTATCTAGCCATAGTTATTAGTGCAGGATTTAGCAGTTGTGCCAACAAAGGTAATGGGCAATTGATTGGTTCACAAGACAGAATTATGTGGAATGATTTTGATCCTTATGGTATGCTTTACATACCCATGGGAGCTTTTACAATGGGGCCAAGTGACCAAGACGTTCCATATACTCAAACTGCGCTTAACAAAACTGTATCAGTACAAGCATTTTATATTGATGAAACTGAAGTAACGAATAACGAATATAGGCAGTTCGTTGAATGGGTACGCGACTCAATTGCGCGACGTACTTTAGGTGAAGCAGGAAATGATATGTTCCTTATCACTCAAAATGAGTTTGGTGAGGATATAACTCCAGGTCCACAATTAAATTGGGCTGAAAAATTAAAGTGGGAAAAGCCTGAAGCAAGAGAAGCTTTAGTTGAAATGTTTTTACCTGAAAACGAACGCTTCTACAGACGCAAAGAAATAGACACACGTAAGCTAATGTTCGAATACTATTGGTTAGATTTGCGTGAAGCGGCAAGAAAATCAAATAGAGAGCAAGGATTGGTGGACCGTTCTGTTTTCATCAAAAAAGATGTCATAAATGTTTATCCTGATACACTTTCGTGGATACATGATTTCTCGTATGCTTTTAACGAGCCTATGACAAACGAATACTTTTGGCATCCCGCCTACGATGAATATCCTGTTGTGGGTGTAAGTTGGAAACAAGCAAGAGCTTTTTGTATATGGAGAACTCAACTACTTAATAACTGGTTACCAAACGTTGGTTTAACATTTGTACAAGATTTTAGATTACCGTCTGAATCAGAATGGGAATACGCAGCAAGAGGAGGACAAAAATTAGCACCATATCCTTGGGGTGGTCCATATATAAGAAACAATAGAGGATGTTTTTTAGCTAACTTTAAACCGCTACGTGGAAATTATGTTGATGATGGCGGATTCCACACAGTTAAAGTAACAGAATATAACCCCAACGGTTACGGACTATATTGCATGGCAGGTAATGTTGCTGAATGGACAAATAATGCATATGATGAGTCTTTTAATAGTTTCTCTCACGACTTAAATCCAGATTACCAATATGAGGCTAGCGAAAATGACTTTCCTGCTTTAAAGCGTAAAGTTATTCGTGGAGGTTCATGGAAAGATGTTTCATATTATAACCAAGTAAGTTCAAGAACATATGAATACCAAGACACAGCCAAATGCTACATTGGTTTTAGGTGTGTGATGAGTTATCTTGGACGTGGAAAATCAGCAGGAACTAACGCAACAAACTAATTAATAACAATCATTTAAAAAAATAATAACAACCTTAAAGTAAACAAATTATTATGGGATTCATTCAGTCATTACAGTCTAAAAAAGGTAAAAAATTCATGGGCTACCTATATGGGTGGGGAGCAGCAATCGTTATTGTCGGCGCCATGTTTAAAATTCAACACTGGCCAGGAGCAAGCCCGATGCTTGTATCTGGTTTATCTATCGAAGCAGTAATCTTCTTTTTCTCAGCGTTTGAACCGATTCACGAAGAAACTGATTGGAGTTTGGTATATCCAGAACTAAGAGGAATGCATGACGATGATGATGATCATGGACATGGTCACAATGAAGTTAAAAAAGTTAATGGAGACCCAATATCGCAAAAGTTAGATGCTATGTTAGAAGAAGCTAAAATAGGACCAGAATTAATTGAAAGTTTAGGTTCAAGCTTCAAAAGCTTAAGCGAACACGCTTCTAAATTAAATAATTTAACTGATGCAACTGTTGTAACAGATGACTATATCAACTCAGTGAAAGGTGCTACATCAAATATGAGCATACTGTCAGATGGTTATTTGAAAGCGTCTACGTCATTGATAGAATTATCTGAAACAAATATTGATGGTAAAGCTTACGGCGAACAACTTCAGCAAGTTTCTAAAAACCTATCGGCATTAAATGCTGTTTACGAATTACAATTACAAGGTTCTCAAGAACAACTAAAACAATCAAATAAAATGTTTGATAACATGGGAACAATGATTAAAAATCTTAGTGAGTCAGTTGAAGATACTCAGAAATATAAAGATGAAATATCTAGGTTGGCAGTTAATTTAAACGCACTTAATACAGTGTATGGCAATATGTTGTCAGCAATGAATTTTAGTAAATAGTAATAGCCAAACTTTAATTTTTAGTGTTAATAAATTTAATAAAATAGATATATGTCATCAGGAGGTTCCCCTAGGCAAAAGATGATTGGTATGATGTATTTGGTACTTACGGCCTTATTGGCTATGAATGTATCTAAATCAATTCTTGATTCCTTTGTTATTGTAAATGAAGGATTAGAAAAAACTACTGAGAATTTTGGAGAAAAAAATAAGCACGCTTATGATGAATTCTCACGTGCAATGAAAGACGAAAAAACACAAGCTAAGGCTAAACCATTTAATGATTTAGCTATGGATGTAAAGAAAAAATGTGAAGAATTGGTTAAGTATGTTGATGAGATGAAATCTTTAGCTATTGCCGAAACTGATAAAAAAGAGAAAAGTGTTGCTGATACTATACAACTCAGAAATATTGATGCAAAAGATAACTATGACGCTCCTGCGATGGTTTTGTTAGGTGATGAACTAGCTCCAAAAACAGGCGAGTACACCATGGTTGATTTAAAGAAACGTCTTAACAAATTGCGTGAAGACCTAACAAATGTTTTTCAAGATAAGGGTTCGGCAAAGTTTGCTCCTGGGGTTTTGAAGGATATGAAAGCAAAATTAGAAGGAATATTGGATACAAAAGACCCTAAACCAGTATCAGGAATGGCTCAAGAAACATGGGAGATGGAAAAGGTATTACACGTACCTTTAGCAGCTGTTATCACAAACTTAACTGCTATCCAAGCAAATATTCGCAATGCTGAGTCTGATGTTGTAACAGAGTTGTTAAAATCAATAACTGCCGGAGACTTTAAATTTGATAAATTAGTTGCTAAAGTTATAGCACCATCAAGTTACTTAATTACTGGTGAGGAATATAAGGCTGATATATTGTTAGTTGCTTTTAACTCAACATCAAATCCTGAAATTTTAATTGGACCTTGTGATACAGCGAACTCAAATCCTGACAAAGACCCAATGCGTGGTGCTGGAAAGCCTTTAAAAGTAGAAGGAGGATTAGGAAAATATACTGCTGGGACTAGTAGTGCTGGAGAACAAAAATGGACTGGTTGTATAAAGGTTGCAAAACCAACTGGAGGTTTTCAATACTACCCTTTTGCTGCTAATTATACAGTTGCTCCACCTGCATTGTCAGTTTCTGCCGATAAGATGAATGTTTTTTACCAAGGAGTTGAAAATCCTATAACTTTGGCTTGTCCAGGTGTTGCATTAGCTGACTTAAGTGCCTCAATTGCTGGAACAGGAGCATCGATAACTCCATCGGCTGAAAAGGGTAAGTTTATTGTGAAAGTTACTGGTGGTAATGAAGCAACAATTAACGTGAGTGCAAAAATTGGTAAAGGAACAAAACCAATGGGAAGCTCTAAGTTTCGTGTAAAACGATTACCTGATCCTGTTGCAATGGTAGCTGGATTAAAAGAAGGTGCTGTAAAAAAATCAGCATTGGCAGCAGCACCATTTGTAATTTCTAAGTATGAGAACTTTGATTTTGATTTAAAAATTAACGTAGCATCTTTTGCGGTAACAGTGAATATTGCAGGAGAATTCAAAACAATTGCAGCAACAGGAAATCAATTTAGTCAAGAGCAAAAAACATTAATAGAAAAGCTTAAAAACAATGGGCGTTTAATTATTGAAGATATTAAGTGTCGTTTGCCAGATGGTACAACCAGAAATTTACCTTCTGTTACTTTAAAAGTTCAAACCTAGGATTTACAAAATTGTATTAACCTTTTTAATTTTATACAATGAGAAAGATTTTATTAGTAATCATTTTTGCTACACTAAGCAGTTTATCTTTTGCACAGTCAAATGTATTGGATGCAGTATACATAAAAGAGCATACTGCTGAAAGAAAGGTAATACCATATACATATCTGCGTGAAGCTGATGTAATGTGGAGCAGACGTATTTGGCGTAAAGTAGATATGCGTGGAAAGATAAATCATGTGTTTTATTATCCTGACCAACCCATACAAGGAAGGAAAAGTTTAATGCAAATTATTTATGAAGGTGTTACTCAAAATGGTACTATCACAGCTTATGCGGATGATAATGAAGGAGACTTTACTAATGTAATGACCAAAACTGATGTAGAATCTAAGCTAAATAGAGTAGATACATTACAAATTGAAAACCCTGACGGAACCATGGAAACTAAAATTGTTCCTAATAAATTTGACCCATCAAAAGTAAAGGAATTCAAAATAAAAGAAGATTGGTTTTTTGATAAACAACGTTCTGTAATGGAATGCAGAATTATTGGAATTGCACCAATTCTTGAAGAAGATAAAGGTGGTGAATTGAGAAAGACAGTTATGTTTTGGATTTATTTTCCTGAAGCAAGAATTGTATTTGCCAATGAAGAAATCTTTAACCGCCAGAATGATGCTGAAAGAAGGACTTATGAAGATGTTTTTTGGAAAAGACAATTCAATAGTTACATATACAAAGAGAATAATGTTTATGACAGAAAGATAACAGAATACCGACAAGGTATGGATGAGTTATTAGAAGCTGAACGTGCAAAAAATGATATGTTTAACTTCGAGCATGACATGTGGGAGTATTAATTTTTTCAAGATAATATAAATAATTCCTAATTACTGTAAAGTTTTTAGGAATTTTTTTTGTCTTGAAAAATATCACAAGTTAGGAAATAGACATTTGATAGAAATAATTATGAAAATAAATTTGAAAATCATACATAACCTACTAATTCTTATATCGCTTCATACCGTAAAAGCATATTCACAATCTAATGTGTTAGACGGTCCTTACATAAAACAAAATTCACAAGAAAGGAAAGTAATACCATACACATATTTACGCGAAGCAGATATTATGTGGAGCAGAAGGATATGGAGAAAAGTGGATATGCGTGAAAAAATTAATCATGTATTTTATTACCCAGACCAACGCATACAAGGAAGAAAAAGTATGATGCAATTAATTTACGATGGCATCACTCAAGATGGAACTATAACGGCATATGCTGATGACAATGAAGGTGATTTTACTGATGTCTTAACTAAAAGTGATGTTGAGTCGAGGTTGAATAAAATTGACACACTACAAGTTGAAAATCCAGATGGAACCATAGAAACTAAAATTGTACCAAGTAAGTTTGACCCTTCAAAAGTGAAGGAATTTAAAATAAAGGAAGATTGGTTTTTTGATAAACAACGTTCAATAATGGAGTGTCGCATTATTGGAATTGCACCAATTATTGAAGAAGAAAAAGGTGGTGAGCTACGCAAAACAACTATGTTTTGGATTTATTTTCCTGAGGCACGCATTATATTTGCGAATGCAGAAATATTTAACCGCCAAAATGATGCTGAAAGAAGAACTTATGAGGACGTTTTTTGGAAACGACAATTCAATAGCTACATATACAAAGAGAATAATGTGTATGATAGAAAAATAACCGAATACCGCCAAGGTATGGATGAGTTGTTAGAGGCCGAACGTGCTAAAAATGATATGTTCAATTTTGAACACGATATGTGGGAGTATTAAATGTAAATAAGAATAACTTTTTACTGTAGTGTAATTAATAAACAATATTGGCACGTACTTTTTTGGGAAGACTTTCCACAATCAAATAATACGAATTATCTATTTGTTGTAGTACCAGTTTTTCGGACAAAGAACCATCAATGATAATCGTATTCCAATGTATTTTATTCATGTGATAAGCGGGAATAATGCAACAGTATTTTTCTCGTAATTCAAAGGCTAAATCAGGTTTACACTTTGCGTTAAATTGTAATGGCATTGAATCTAAAGACATCAACAAAAATATCTTACCGCAAACTTTAAAAACAAGCACTGAAGGGCCAAAGGGTAAACTTTCGGTAACCTGCGTTTTTGCTAAACAATATTCACGTATAAACTCTGTGTTCAATATACCAAACTCTAAATTACTTCTTCCAAAATACCAAGCCCTTGCCTTATTACTTCAATATCGCCATTGGTGCAATCTAATATTGTAGAGGGAACATTACTTCCGTATCCGCCGTCGATAACAATATCAACAATGTCTTTGTACTTTTCATGAATGAGTTCTGGGTCGGTACTATACTCAATAATATCATCATCATCATGAATAGAAGTGGACATAATAGGATTTTCAAGTAACCTTACAATTTCTAAACAGATATTATTATTTGGGATACGAATACCTACCGTTTTTTTGTTGCTCTGAAATATTTTTGGAACATTCTTACTTGCTTCTAAAATAAACGTAAAAGGCCCAGGCAAGGCCTTACGCATAACTTTAAATATAGACGTTTCTACGTGTTTTGTAAAATCAGACAAGTGGCTTAAATCATAACAAATAAATGAAAAGTTTGCCTTTTCGGGTTTTATCTTTTTTAACTTACAGATACGCTCGATACTTTTAGGTTTGTAAATATCGCAACAAAGTGTGTATACAGTATCGGTAGGGCAAATTACAACGCCACCATTGCGCAAACAATCAACTACTTTCTGAAGGTTGCGTTGGTCAGGATTATCGGGGTGAATTCGGAGTAACAAGTTTAAATTTTAAGGTAAAATTAGTCAATTTTGAATAGTATTAATATTCGGCAAATCAAAATTTATACATTCGCACAAAACAATAATAAATATGCGACAGTTTGCTTTCTATTCGGGAATAATCATGATTAGTATTTACATTATCATGGGAATAACATTGATATTTTCGAACGCGTTCATTAATGAATTGGGCGAAAAGAAAACCTATATAGGTATTGGGTTAATTGTTTATGGTGCTTTTAGAATGTGGATAACGTTTCGTTTGTTCAAAAATAAAAAACCAAATCAAGAATAGGGATGATCAAAATTAATTTTATATTTCTAATTATTGCAACTAGTTTTATTTTACCATCGTGCAACAGCGCTGTTAGTAAAAAAGACAGCGAAACACCAACTTCGGGGAGTATAAAAATTAGTGTTGACGAATCTTATAAATCAATCATGGATTCGCAAGTGTATACATTTCAAAAATTGTATAAAAAAGCATTTGTTGCACCCACATATACAAGCGAAGTGCAAGCGTATAATGATTTACTGAACGATAGTGCACGAATAATTATAGTTAGCCGAAAGCCAAACAAAAACGAGGAAGATTACATCAAACAAAAAGGAACTAAATTCAGGGTTACTAAATTAGTTGTTGATGGCATTGCTTTGATAGTAAATCCAATAAACTCTGATACACTTATTAACGAAAAACAATTCGCTGAAATACTAAGTGGAAAGACCACTAGTTGGAGTGAACTGAAGATTACAAAAAACACGGATAAAATACAAGTAGTTTTTGATAGTGAAGAAGGCGGAAATGCACGTTATTTAAAAGATTCATTGTTGCATGGTAAAAAATTTGCCAGTAATTGTTTTGCACTAAAAAGCAACCAAGAAGTAATAGATTATGTGGCACAACATAAAAATACCATTGGTGTTATTTCGGTTAATTGGGTTAGCGACCGTGACGATCCAAACGTGGAAACTTTTTTAAATAAGGTAAAACTTATGAGTGTTGGCAACGATGATGATTATGACCACCGCGATTTTGTAAAACCATTTCAAGCGTATTTAGCTACAAAAGAGTATCCGCTATGGCGCAGTGTGTATGCTGTGTTGCGCGAACCACGTAATGGTTTAGGTACAGGATTTGTTTCTTTTATAGCTGGCGAAAAAGGACAGCGAATGTTCTTAAAAGCTGGTTTAGTTCCTATAAATATGCCCATCAGATTTGTTGAAGTAACAACAAATAATATTGAATAATAAGTGATTTTAAGTATAATGAATAACCTATAAATATACAATAAAGTAATGATTCTTTAGTCAGTGAATAGAAAAATAAAAAACGAAGAATTATTCCTAATAAATAACCAAAATCAATACAATATAAACCTCGTTGAGCGCTTCGTCGTTCAGCAAACAAGAATAATAATATAAAGCAATGGATACTCAAAACGCATCACTCACCAATATCGAAAGCCTAGGCGAATTCGGACTTATTGAACATCTTACCAAACATAATACAACCAAGCATAGCGCAACCATAAAATCGGTTGGTGATGATTGCGCAATAATTGATAACGGAAATAATGTTACTGCAATATCAACCGATATGCTTATTGAAAATGTACATTTCGATTTGATATACACACCTCTTAAACACTTAGGTTTTAAAGCTGTAGCAGTTAATTTGAGTGATGTAGCAGCTATGAATGTTACGCCAACACATATTACAGTTTCGGTGGCTTTGTCAAGCAAGTTTACATTAGAAGCAATTGAAGAATTATATAGCGGCATTTATCTGGCTTGTGATAAATACAAAGTAGATTTGGTTGGTGGAGATACCACAACATCACTAAACGGACTTGCTATTAGTATTACAGCATTTGGCAATGCAGAAAAAGAAGAGGTAGTTTATAGAAGTGGCGCACAAGAAAACGATTTGATTTTTGTGAGTGGCGATTTAGGTGCAGCTTATTTAGGATTACAAATATTAGAACGCGAAAAACAAGTGTTTTTAGAGAATAGCAAAATACAACCTGACCTTGAGGGTAATGACTACATATTACAACGCCAGTTAAAACCTGAAGCCCGCACCGATGTTAAAGAGCTTCTAAAAATGATGGATATTAAACCAACTTCAATGATTGATATTTCGGATGGACTCTCGTCGGAGCTATTGCACATCTGTAAACAAAGCGGTGTTGGCTGTAACATTTACGAAGAAAAAATACCTATTGACCCAACAGCAATTTCGGCAGCACGTGATTTTGTGCTTGACCCTACTATGTGCGCCCTAAATGGCGGTGAAGATTACGAGTTACTATTCACGATAAAGATGAGTGATTATGACAAAATAAAAGGCAACCCAAACTTTACTGCCATTGGCAATATTACTAGCGCAGGTTCGGTAGCAAAATTAATTAGTAGCTCGGGCTTAGAAACTCCGTTGGTAGCACAGGGCTGGAATTCACTGTTAAAAGAGTAGTTGATAAAACTACTTTGAAATTTTTTTAGTTGCATAAATCATTGGCAGCATTTGATTATGTATTTATAACCAAATCAGCAATATAAAAGTCAACAAAAAACACCTCTAGCCAAAATAAAAAAACAAGCAGTGCAAAAATTACATTTAAAAGTCTCTTTTTTATTTCCTTATCATTGCAACCTCAATAAAAACAAGCATGTTACTTCAAGATAGTTTATCCATAAGCATTACCCAAGCACTTAAAAGTTTGTTTGATGTAGATATAGACTCAAAAACAATTTTAATTCAAGGCACAAAAAAAGAGTTTGCTGGCGATGTTACATTGGTAGTATTTCCATTTACAAAAGCATCTAAAAAAAGTCCGATAGATACTGCAAATGCAATTGGCGAATATTTAAAAACTAACTCTGAATTAGTTAGCAATTACAATGTAGTACAAGGTTTTTTGAATTTAGAAATTGCGGAAAAATATTGGTTTGTATTTTTTAATTCGGAAAAAACAAATGCTACCTATGGGTTTAAAACTGCAAACGCAAACTCTCCAACAGTAGTTGTTGAGTATTCGTCACCAAACACCAATAAGCCTTTGCATTTGGGACATGTGCGCAACAACCTTTTAGGCGTAAGTGTTTCGGAAATATTAAAAGCTAACGGATACAATGTAAAAAAAGTAAATATTGTAAACGACCGTGGTGTGCACATTTGCAAAAGTATGTATGCATATCAGTTGCAAGGCAATGGCGCTACGCCACAAAGTACAAACAAGAAAGGCGACCATTTAGTTGGAGATTATTATGTTGCTTATGATAAAATATATAAGTCAGAGGTAAATGATTTAATGGCATCGGGTAAAACCAAAGAAGAAGCTGAAAAGCAGGCGCCTTCAATGATTGCGGTTCAACAAATGTTGCAAAAATGGGAGCAAAACCATGAAGAAACAATCAACCTTTGGAAGATGATGAATGGTTGGGTGTACGAAGGATTTGATGTTACCTATAAACGAATGGGCGTTGACTTTGATAAGATTTATTATGAGTCGAACACGTATTTACTTGGAAAAGATTTGGTGCAATCTGGATTAGAAAAAGGAGTATTTTACAAGAAAGAAGATGGTAGTATTTGGATTGATTTAACTGCCGATAAATTAGATGAGAAAGTGGTGCAGCGTGGCGATGGCACTTCATTATATGTTACACAAGATTTAGGTACAGCAACATTGCGACACGATGATTTCAACTTTTCAAAAATGGTGTATGTGGTGGGCAATGAACAAGACTATCATTTCAAAGTATTGTTCTTAATCCTTAAAAAACTTGGTTTCGCCTGGGCTGATGAAATGTTTCACCTATCATACGGAATGGTAGAGTTGCCGCACGGCAAAATGAAATCACGCGAAGGAACTGTTGTTGATGCCGATGATTTGATGGATGAGATGATTACTACCGCCAAAGAAACCACCGAAACCCTTGGTAAAACTGAAGGATTGACATCTGATGAAGCCAATGAATTGTTCGACACCATTGGCATGGGAGCATTGAAATATTTCATACTCAAAGTTGACCCGAAAAAGAAAATGATGTTCGACCCGCAAGAGTCAATTGATTTTCAGGGAAACACAGCGCCATTTATACAATATACGCATGCACGTATCAAATCTATTTTACGCAAAGTAGATGCAATTGAAGATGTAAATGCTACAATTCAATTAAATGAAAAAGAAAAAAATCTTATTAAAATTTTACACGAATTTCCCCAGGTTTTAACTGAAGCAGGAAACAATTATAGTCCTGCATTGATTGCAAATTATGTGTATGAATTAGCAAAAGAATTCAATGGTTTCTATCATGATTATTCAATACTAAAAGAAGAAAATGTGGATGTAAAAAACTTTCGTTTGCAATTGGCAATGTTTACTGCAAACACTATAAAAAATGGCATGCATTTGCTTGGGATTAAAGTCCCGGAAAGGATGTAAAAAAATACTAGATTTCAATTTTAGAAGTTGTGCTTACACAAAAAAGAAGAGGTGGTCATTTAGACCACCTCTTTTCCTATAAACATATTTATTTTGTTTAGTTTTTTACGATTCTTTTAATCATTTGATTGCCATCAATTGTAATTACTTGAACATTGTATATTCCTTTTGCCAAATCACTGATATCTAATTTAGACATTGTGTTGTTGCTTAAGTTTTCTTCTTTTACTACTTTACCATTTAAATCAAATATTTTTGAAATACCACTTTTATTAACGGTATTAATAAAAATGAAATCATTTGCAGGGTTAGGATAAATAGATATGGTGTTGTTGATTTTTACGTTTCCAACATTTGTAATGATGTTTCCCCTTTTAAGATTCACTTTCATTAATGGAGCAATATCAACTCGTGAAAATGGACTACCAGTTGTTACAGTATTATCATAAAGAACATTGATTTGATTAACAGGGAAGTCAGAAGTTGCTACAAGTGTTTGTGCGCCATTAGTTGTAACTGATGAAACAACAACTGCATAACTACCAGGAGTCAATAATGTGGAACCTCCAGCATTTGTAAAATAAGCTTTAATATCTTTAAGAGTTGCAGCAGAGGCAGACATTTCTGTTGTTAAAACTGTTTTTTGAACACTATTTATACCTACCCAGTTTGTACCAATAAATTCAAATAAATCAAACTGTAAGGTATTGGTTGCTAACAAATTTGTTGTACTTGTAATAGAACTAATACTAACTGATGAAATTGAATCTGTTTGTAATATATCAAACAAGAAACCCCAGTTGTAATTAGTAGTTGTTGTAGCAGTTGGATTATATAAATAATAACTACCTGTTATATTATTAGCAGTCCAATAAGTAGAATCAGTTACCTCAAATTGGGTTGAGTCATTATTATTTAATGGGCTTACGTCAGTAACACCAATATTTGAAGCGCGGTATATAGAACGGTAAACACCTGTACTTGTTGGAACAAAAAAGTTATTTGTGCTTAATGTATCTTCAGAACCAGCTGCAATAGGCAATGTACCTGAACTTAATGTTGTAATAATAGGTTGACCCACTTTTTTGATATCTACATCAATTTTAGCTTGTGTTTGCGTTGCATTACCTGCATTATTTACTATTCCTGTAAAAAACATTGTATCTGCTTGCGCCAATGGTACAGCGTAATAAAATGCGTCAGCCATAATGCCCATTACTAAATCATCAGAGCTTAGTTCAGATAATGAAATATCGTCCACTATCCAAGCATAGTCGCAGCCAGCGGTTGCGCCACCTTTAAATATAAATCTTAGTTTAACAGTCGAAGAGTTTGCGGCAACTGAAGATATATTAATATCTATTTGTTTTGGGTTAGTAGAAGATGCATTTGCGGCAAGAGAATTATTATAGGTAACAGGAAACTTTGTGTATGAAACACCTCCATTGTTTGAAACCTCAACAAATGTGCTATCCTCATACCTTCTATAGTTTTCTTGAAAGCTCAACTTTACAGATGTTTTTCCAAAACAATTAATAGTTGGGCTCACTAATCGCGCAGTATAGCTAACTCCGGTAGTACCACATAAATTATCACTATCAAATAACATAGAACCATTTGCTGGCGTTGTTAGTGCTGAAGTAGCAAGAGCAGCCACAGGGAAGCCGCCTTGCCCACCACCTATTCTCCATTTCCAGTTGGCAGTTCCTCCTGAAGAGTTACTTACTGTCCATCCTGAAGGTAAAGTAGTTGTAGTTCCTGAACTGAAATTTTCAGTATAAAAAGGAACAGCATTTAAACTTGCATTTGCCTGAACGGCATAAAGTGCGGGGTTGTTTTGTGCAGCCAACATAGAAGGCTTTTTTGTAACAACTACATTCTGATTTAATTTATCTTGATGATTGTTGTTTACGTGTTTAGCATAAGCACCGATATGCATTGCTAAAAGTGTAGCTAAGTAAATTTTTTTCATTTGTATTTATTAATAATTTAAACAAATATAAAAAGATAGTTCAAACCAAAACTTAACTAATTGATTTGTTGTAAAATATTGAAAAATCAAACAGATGAGAGTGGATTTAGTACATCATTATTAATTACTATTTTAAAGAGGGTTATTAAGTATTTATGATGCACTGAATATTAATTGAAAATTTCACTAATGAATCGTACTTAATAAACAATTTCTTTTTGCAACATATCGGGTTTTAGGTAACTCAATCTTGCTGATGATTAAATAACATTATTAGTTTCTAAGCTTGAAATAACACAGTTTTAAGTTTTGTCAATTAAAGCATTCGTATAGGTTAAATGTTTAATTTTTGGAAATTAGCTAAAGCTTATGTTTAATTTTTGGTCAATCATTTTCATACCTTTCAATAATTTCTTGCAACCTTTTGTTTTTTTCTATTTCTCGATGCTCGATACTATAGTTAGTAAAGAACTTATGGTTACTGAGGAATTTGACTTGTATGGCATCCCACTCTTTGCGGTTTTTTATTTTTCCTTCTGATATTAGCTCATTCATAAGGTTATTTGATATTTCATTGAAATCATCGCGTCCTAAATAATCTAAATCGGCATCGCACAATATTTTTTCGAGATGGGTTGTTGCTTTTTGTGGTATAGAAGTAGCTAAAATTAAAGTGCAAATTAGTTTCACTTGCGCTTCATTGTATCCGAAATCGGGTAATAACTGTTTTGCTTTTTCAGCGCCAAGCGGTTCGTTTTTATCGTATTGAAATAAGAAACCAGAGTCGTGAAATAACGCCGCAGTTTTGAGAATAAACAACTCTTCATCAGTAACTTTTTCGGCAATTGCAATACGTTCAGCAGCATCGCGCACGTCAATGGTATGGTGCAATCCGTGATATGTATAACTACCCTTTAGGCCACTTTCTAGTTGCTCAAGAATATATTGTTCGGCTTTTTTATAATTAAATTTACTGTACAATTGATATGCTAATTTTTGATTAAAAATATCGTTGGGTATTATTCCTTCGTCATTCAAAGATAAATTTATTTTGATATTTTTTACATAATACATATCAATTTCACCTTTATTTTTTGCTTCAATTTTTCCACGATAAGTGCAATCGAAAAAATCTTTTATCAACTCATAGGTTGTGCCTGATATGTTTACATGTCCCGGCTCTCCGCTACTTTCTAGCCTATTTGCAACATTTACAGTATCTCCCCAAATATCGTAAGCAAAACGTTTTGTGCCTATTACACCTGCAACTAACTCGCCGGTATGAATACCAATTCTTACTTGCCAGTAATGTTTTCCATCAGCAATTTTATGTTGATTTAAACTTGCCATAAATCGCTGAATCTCAAGTCCAGCCAGCACCACATCAAAAGGATTGCTTTTGTTTCGGATAGGCACACCACCGGCGCACATATATGCGTCGCCCATGGTTTTTATTTTTTCTACATTATATTTTTCTATTATTTCATCAAACTTACTAAAGGCTTTGTCCAATTCGGCAACCAATTCTTGAGGACGAAGCTTTTCAGAAATACTTGTAAAACCAACAAAATCAGTAAACATTACTGATGCCAAACGATAGTTTCTTGCTTGTGCTTTTCCGCGCAATTTTAATTCTTTAATTGTATCAGCAGGAAGAATGTTAAGTAATAATGTATCGGCACGCTGTTTCTCTTTTTCGGCTTCCTCTTTTTGTTTTAAAATCTCTTGGTTTTGAATCGTGATTTTATCTGTACGTTCTTTTACCAATTGCTCTAATATCTTTTTTTGTCGGGTTATGCGCGAAACTCTTCTATCATAAGAATAGATAAACCATATTGTAAAAGTTAGTATGCAAACTGAAAAGAACCACCATGTGAAGTAAAACGGTGGATTAATTTGTAATGTGATTGATGCACTATGATTACTCCATTTCCCTTTTTTGTTTGCTGCTTGAACAATGAAATAATACTCGCCAGGATTGAGGTTGTAATAACTTGCAAAGTGGTTTCTACCAGCATAAATCCACTCTTCGTCAAGTCCTTGAAGTTTATACCTAAATACAGTTCTATTGCTGTCTTTGGCATTAATAGCTGAGTATTCTATTTGAAAAAATTTGTCGCGGTAGTTTAGGCTAACTTTTTTATTTGAATGCTTAATTAATTTTTCCTGAAACTCCTTTCTTTGATTTTGAATTGATGATTGAAGAACCGTAACTTCAACAATTATGGTTTCTAAATCAGTGCTTTTATAAAAATACGGCTTAGCTGAAAATTGTAAGCAGCCATAAATTATAAAAAATAAACATAGGGTTTTAGTCTTTTGCATTATTGTCCTTTTCAGTATTTACAATGCTTTTATTCGTAATATTTGCATACAAAATCCACATTAAAATAACACAAACATAAAGTAGATTATTGAAAACTATTTTGTGATTAAACTCAACCCAATCGTTATTATATTTTGAAATTATACACAAAATTGTAACCCTCAATGCATTTAAAAAATTAATTAAAAACAAACCTCCTACAACAAATTTTAATTGCAGTTTTTTGGAACCGTAATACGTTAATATTAAGCCAATATAAATAAACATAACACCAATTCCAATGCATGCTGGCCCTACTACAACTCCTGCGGAACCTTTTATTGCCAAAAAAGCATCATGGTGTTTAACATTGTAACCCATAATTTTAAGTTGCAAAAGACTTGTGCTGGTAATAATTTTAAGCAGAACGCCCATCATTTTTCCCCACAAGACTTTAAAAGGCTCAATAACTTGACTTGCTTTGAGTAAAACACGCCAAACGCCATAAACAACTACCATTCTAACAACAAAACCATAAAACTGGTCTTGGTATAATTTTTTAAGTTTATCTATCATATTTTGGAAACAAAAATATAAATTATCGATGAATTGAATAGTTGTATTTTAGATAATAATCTACCTAGCCTTTCTATTAATTTTTACATTTCCGCCACTTTGTGGATGAGGTAATAAGATAGCATCGATGCGCTTTACCATTTCGCTTACGGCTGGGCAAACCAATGCGTTGTTTTGTGTTAACTCCATTAATGCATGAACCTTTCTTTTATCGGTGTGTGGATATCCTTGACAAGCAGTAGGGCGCACATCATAAATGTTACAACTATTATCCTCATTCAAAAATGAGCAAGGACTTTTATGTAAAACGTAATCGGCTTCATCATCCATGTAAAGGTATTTTTCTACCAGTTGCGAAGGTTTTATTTTCAAGTATTTTGCAATGTTTTCAATGTCTTTGCTTTTAAAAACAGGGCTCGTTGTTTTGCAACAATTAGCACATGTAAGGCAATCTGTTTCGGCAAAAACTTCATCATGAGCGTTATTGAAAAGCTCATCAATTCTATTTGGTTTTTGCTTCTTTATTTTATTGAAGTGTGCAATCACTTGTTTATTTTTTTCTTTGCTAGGTTTGTTAAACTCTTTTAAATCTATCAGCATTTATGCACAAATTATTGTTATTAAAAACAATGATAACTAAAAGTAAACTAACTGCTTTCTACTTTCTTTTGTATTGGTTATTTTAAACCACAAAAAATTACAAAATGAACATTGCAATAGCCGCCGACCATGCTGGTTTCGAATTAAAAGAATTAGTAAAAAAACATTTTTCGGAATATACTTTCAAGGATTTTGGAACCAATAGTACAGCAAGCATGGATTATCCTGACGTAGCACATCCTTTAGCTACTTTCGTGGAAGAAAATAAATGCCTGGGAATACTCATCTGCGGAAGCGGAAACGGAGTAAACATTACTGCCAACAAACATGTTGGAATACGCAGTGCACTGTGTTGGACAACCGAAATTGCAGAACTTGCACGATTACATAATGATGCCAATGTGATTGCAATTCCTGCTCGTTTTGTGAATAACGAGCTTGCTATTGAAATAATAAGTAAATTTTTAAGTACTGCTTTCGAAGGTGGGCGACACCAAACAAGAGTTGACAAAATAACCCAATGCTAAACTGAAAGAAAACCCAACATGGCTACATACGATTTATTTATTGACAGGGCGGAGAGCTATACTTTTTCAGAATCGTCAAGAGAAATTGGGAAGAAAAATAAAACACAGCAACATCAGCGCACCGACGTTTTAAAAAACTATTTCACAAATTATGAATTAGCAAAATCGAGGGCTTTTGTATATCGCAACAGAGTGCTAGATAATTTAGATAAATTATTACTTGATTTTGAGAGTGTTTTTAGCAAACGCGGCGGTAAGGTTTTATGGATAAACAATGAGAAAGATGCGCACAATGAGCTTGTAAAAATTGTACAAAAACATAAAGCAAAATATGTTTACATGGGCGAGTCGGCATTGGCTGATGAACTTAAATTAGAAGTAGGTTTAAACAAAGAAAAGATTACCATTTTTAGTCAAGAGCCTTACAATATTGCTATTGCGCAAGCCAATTTTATTTGTGTAGAAGGCGGTATTATAGCCACTGCCAACAATGATTTACGCTCATATAAAACATTGCAACAGGCGGATGTACAAATTTATTATGTGGGAATAGAGAGCGTTACACAAACCCTTGCAGAACTTGACTTTATGTTGCAATTGCAATCGCTCAATATGCATGGCGAATCGAGTTTTGAATACTCCAACTTTATAGCAGGCAACGATTCTAAACTTAACCAAGAAACATATTTAATGTTGGTTGATAATGGTAGAACTAACATCTTAAAAGACAACATTCAAAAACCTGCACTAACTTGCATACATTGCAATACTTGTGTAAACATTTCGAATGTTGTAAATAATGCAGGTATAAGGGCTTATGATACTATTTATACCGGACCAATTGGCACGCTATTGTCGCCAAAAATTCAAACGCAAGAAGATTATTCGCATTTGTATTTTACTGGTATTTTAGATGGTGATGCAGAGAAGGTTTGCCCTGTAAAAATTGATTTCACAAAACTTACTTTACACAACCGCAAAGCATTTGTAAAAAGCGGGCTATCGTCAAAAAAGGATAATATTAGTTTTTACTTTTGGAAAAATGCAATGCTAAAGCGAAATACAATGGATAAAGGAGGGGCAACATTTAAGAACTTTATGTTGCGTCAGTTCTTTAAAAAATCTTGGGGCAATCGCCGCGAATTCCCTACTGCAGTTGAAAAATCTTTTAATCAGATGTGGAGAGAACGAAAGGGTATTAAGTAGCTTACTGAAAAATAATATTAAGCTTCAAAGAAAAAACTTCAAAATATTTTTTGAAATTAACTAAGTTCATATATATTTGCGCCCCTAAACAAATAAGGGAGTTTAGCTCAGTTGGTTCAGAGCATCTGCCTTACAAGCAGAGGGTCACTGGTTCGAGCCCAGTAATTCCCACTAATAAAACTAAGGGTTTCAAGCGTTTTAAGTTTGAAACCCTTTTTTATTTGCATACAATTTGCATACAAACTACACTCTAAACTTTAAAGTTGGTAGTTTTTTAGTAGGGTTTTAGTTTTATTCATCTAATTGCATTTTGAAAAAACCAGCTTCATTTATTCCAACTGTGTGGTAACTTGGATTAAACCCAAATTCAAAAGTAGTATTAACGATTTCACTTACTCTATTATCATTAGCAATACTCATTTTTAAAAGTGTATCGGTGCTTATGCTGGTTAAGTCTCTACTTAATAATTCATCACTAATTTTTTTTGATAGTTCTAAAAGGGTTTTAAGTCGGGTTTGCCTATCAAATGCAAATGCCTTTACTACTGTATTTATTGCAAGTGCTTTGCCTTGCTTTATTTCATTTCGCACCTCTACTTTTTTATTCCATTCTATTAAAGTGCTTTTACTTGTTTTTAATGCCTTTGCAATTTCATCAAAACTTTTGCCCTCTATTCTTAATTGAATAAAATCTACTATTAATTTTTCTATTTTCATTTATGCACAATTTTGTATAACTATCTATTTGTGTTTGATGTACATTTTGGTAAAATGTATAATCTTTGATTTTAATTAAAATCTTTATTGAGTACCTTTATTAGTGATGTTTATTAATAATATTATTTAAGCTGTTGTAGTTTTGTTGTAGTAATGTTGTAATACTGTTATAGTGATGTTGTTGAATGTGCTGAAACATCAAACGAAAACTAATTAAATTCATCATTTACCCTTATTTAAGCTGTTGTTAATTTTAAGTTGCATCAATGCTTTTTGGGTGGCTTCTTTTTTCTGTTGTTTCAATGCATCAACTTTTGTTTTTTGTTTTTTGGCTTCCGCAATCAATGCAAGTTCATCAATACTTATTTTATTTTCCATTGCTACATACATACCTCTCATATTGTTTGAATAGGTTATTATTTTCCAGTTTAATTCTAAATTCAATAGCACTTTATCAATGTGGTAACGGCACGAATATTTTTCGATTAAATCATTAATTACTGGTTGCCGTTTGTTCTTCAAATGCTCAATACTTGCATATCCAAACATTCTGCTTAAAATATGCATTTTGTTAGTTTTAATGTATTGCTTTTTACCCAGTATAGATTTTATGCCTACATAGGCAACAAGCTGTATTAAATCAAATTCGCTTTTTTCTTTGTCCCTAAAATCAAACAATAAACTTTTACTAATCATTGGTTGAGGTTCGCCCGTTTGAATTTGCGTTTCTATTTCTTTACCAATTTTCAAACTTTGTTCAATATTTCCGCTAATGCCTAATGAATTATAAGAAAGGTGCATTTGATAAAATTCAATTACTCTATTCAAAAATTCATTATCGGTTTCATAAATTGTTACAAGTTGTTCAAGTTCAAACACTGGTTCAAATTCATCACCTTGAAAGCCGTTATAATCTTCATCTAAAACAAGCAAATCACTATTAATGAACCTTTCTATTTCTTTTGACAAAAAGTCCGTTAATTCCCGTTTTTTACGGTAATAGTAATACATCAAATTTTTACTTGCATCTTCAACACTGTAACTAAATTTAGTTGAGTATTTGTAAATACCATAGAGCAAAATTTTATTTATCGTATCTTCTTTATTTACCAATATTTCACGAATTAGAAACAGTGGAAATTGCAAATACCTTTCTTTTGTTTCCATTCTAAAAAAGTTTTAGTTGAGGATCGGCTTTAATAAATTTTGTTTCATCAGTTGTAATGTACCAAGCTCTAAAACCTGTTTTCTTACAATATTTTTTTTCTATCTCCATTAGCAAACCTCTTTTTTCAAGGTCTTTTTTATACCTACAAATATTTTTTTGTGGCACTCCAGTTGCTTCACTCAACATTGTTGCCGTTACAACGTGTTTGCTCAAATATTGAAATATGGTTTGTAATTGATTTTTAACTGCTTTATCTTTGCCTTGCATATTCAAAGAATTAGTGGGGGTTTTGTTATTCATAGCATACCTCCATTGTTTTTTCAAACGGTAGTTTAGTTTTCATACAAAGCCCCTCCATTAGCTGAAATGCTTATTAAAAGTGTTAGTACATCGGGGTTAATTGTAAAGCGTTCCGAAAGTTTAATAATACTTTGTTCGCTTATTGCTTTTAAATGTGGTACAGCCTTTAAAAAGGCGTAAATATTAGTAGTTGCAATCATTTTTTAGCCCCTCCTATTTTTACACAAGCACTTGCTTCGTTACCTATTTCAGCAATAGTTTTTTGTCGCCCCTCTTTTACCCAGTTTATTAATTCTTGTTTAGAAAAATACAACCGCTTACTTTTCTTTGAAAATGGAATAGCATTTTTGCTTACTAAACCATAAATTGTTGCAGGTGTCAACTTTATAAATTCACCTGCTTGTTGAATGGTGAAAAGTTGTTCGCTTTCAGGTGTGTTGTTTTGATTAAGTAATATGCTTTTGATACTGCTTAATTCATTTAATAATTCGCTTACCGCTTCAGGTAAATTGTTGTGATTAATTTCAATCATTGTGCTTTTGTTTTAAATATTGGCACAATGGTACTTTTGAAGCAAGCCCTCAACTGGTTCAACTGGTTGAGAATATTTGTTTAGTACACTTTATCTACATTTTAGTATGTAAGTATCAATAAGTTTAATTGTTTCCTTATTATGAATTAGTTTTTTGATGTTTGTTAGATACTTCTTTGCGTACCTTTTCGGTTCTAATATTTCCTTTGCATCATTAATAATTCTGCTATAATGTTCTGTGTAAAGTTTGCCTGCTTTATTAGATTGTTCATGCTTTTTTGCAAAAGTGTTTTGGTTTCCAAATGTTATTTTTTCACCTTTAAAATAATACAATAATGCAATTTCTCTTAATTTAAGTTTAGTTGTTTCAGTTGTAATTTCAGGATATGTTTGAAATGTAAATTCAAAAATACTTTTAATTGATTTTTCAATCTTATTCAATTCAAGTAAAATTCCATTTATAAACTCATCACTTGTAAAGTAAAGTTTATCAGTATTAGTATAATTACCATTCTCATCAGTACCCCAGCTTATTTCATTTATAAACCTCATCAAAGGCAAATTAAATTCATCAAATAAAGTTTTGTAATGTGGGTAAGTGAAATTATATTTTTGTCTTTTGGTTTCGGCTTTTAACCTTTCAATTTCTAACAAAATAAGATTGAAATATTTTTCTATTGTGAATTGGTCAGGTTCCAAAAAAACTACCTCCTTAATGTAGTTTGTAAATTGATTTGCATCGTAATAAT
>Ga0214921_10001851_pt1 | contig 35391 bp, 33 predicted proteins | sample LL1505_MetaG_FD_177992 | JGI IMG/M metagenome (GOLD analysis project Ga0214921, IMG submission 177992) | Freshwater microbial communities from Lake Lanier, Atlanta, Georgia, United States - LL-1505 | ecosystem: Environmental > Aquatic > Freshwater > Lake | place: USA: Georgia | collected... | reverse complement strand
GTCTGCGTCAATCGATTACTTTGAACGAACAAGACTTGAAGTCTTACTACGAGCAAAACTTGCAGCGCTTGTCCAGCAAAGAAGAGCGTCGTGCCAGCCATATTCTGATCACTGCAGCCAAGGATTCGCCTGAAGCTGAGAAAAAAGCAGCACGCGCCAAGGCTGAGGAGTTGTTGAAATTGGTCAAAGCCAAGCCTGTAAGCTTCGCCGATGTTGCTCGCAAAAACTCTCAAGACCCCGGCTCTGCTGTCAAAGGGGGTGATTTGGACTTCTTCGGTCGTGGTGCCATGGTGAAAGCCTTTGAAGATGCGGCATTCAGCATGAAAAAGTCAGACATCAGTGACTTGGTCGAGTCTGAGTTTGGTTACCACATCATTCAACTCACCGACATCAAGGCTGCCAAAGCCCAAAGCTTTGAGTCACTGCGCCCCTCTCTGGAGGCCGACCTGAAGAAGCAGCAAGCCCAGCGCAAATATGCCGAGTTGGCAGAAACATTTTCCAACACGGTGTATGAGCAGTCTGACAGCTTGAAGCCAGTGGCAGACAAGCTCAAACTCAACATCCAAAAGGCCAATCAAGTGGCGCGCCAAGCCACTCAGCCCCGAGGTGCTTTGAGTCACCCAGGTTTGTTGCAAGCTATTTTCAGTGAAGCATCTTTGCAAAAGCAGCGCAACACAGAAGCCATTGAAGTGGCTCCTAGCACGCTGGTTTCAGCCCGTGTTGTGAAGCATCAGCCTGCTGCCACCTTGCCATTAGCCGAGGTGAAAGAGTTTGTAAAGCGTGCTCTAACCCAAGAAAAGGCCGCTGAAATGGCCAAAGCCCAAGGCGAGCAACGTTTGTCTGCGCTCAAAGCCAGCACTGGCGCTGACAACCTGCCCAATGCCATTGTCATTTCACGCGAAAAAACACAAAGGCAATTGCCTCAAGTGGTTGATGCTGTTCTGCGCGCCGATCCCAACAAGTTGCCCTCAGTCAGTGGCGTCGATTTAGGCATTCAAGGTTTTGCTGTGGTTCGTGTGACAAAAATCTTGCCACCTGAAGCTGAAAACAAAGAACTCATGTTGCAGGCCCAACAGCAATTCACCCAACTTTGGGGCACAGCAGAAACGCAAGCCTACATCTCTCAGTTGAAGACCATGCTGAAAGCTGAAATTTTGGTGCCCAAACCCAATGCCGCCAAGCCTAAGTCAGAGGCGCTAGGGGCCTGAAATAAAATTAGTTTCGGCTATAATCCCGCTTCTACGGTGGCTGTAGCTCAGTTGGTAGAGTCCAGGATTGTGATTCCTGTTGTCGTGGGTTCGAGCCCCATCAGCCACCCCATCAAATTCAAAGGGTTTACAAGGTTTCTTGTAAACCCTTTTTGCTCAGTTTCATTTTGAATCAAGCTCCCAAGACTTTCAATACCGCAATAGACATTGTTTACCTTTGGGTTAACGGTAACGATGGCGAGTGGCGCGCCAAGCGCGAGAAATCTGCTCTGAAGTTAGAGGCAACTAGCAACTTAAGTTTTGCCAAGTTTGGCAATGTGGAAGGCCGTTACCGTGACAACGACGAGTTACGATTTAGCTTGCGCGCCCTTGAAAAATTCTTTCCTGAACACGGCCACATTTACATCGTCACAGATGGGCAGGTGCCCGATTGGTTTCAAGCCTCAGATCAAATTACTTTGGTTGATCACCATCAACTGATTCCCCATTCAGCCTTGCCGACCTTTGATTCTGGCAATATCGAATCTTATATTCACCACATTCCAGGGCTTTCGGAACGCTATTTTTATTTGAACGACGATGTGTTCTTTGGTGCGCCTGTTTGTTTGGAAAGTTGGTTTTTTGAACAAGGTTTTTTTGTCTCATGGTCTGATGAGCCCGCCGTGATTGGCAGCAAGTTACAAGCTGAATCGACGTCCCTTGAAAATGCCAGTCGACTGTCCAAGCAGTGGCTGCAAGCCAAAGCCGACAACTCAAACGTTCGAGCCGATTCATGTTTTAGAAAAATGGACCCTCAGTATCAACATACTGCTAGAACTTTCTCGCATTCACCCAGGCCCATGCTGAAGTCGGTGATGATGGAGATTGAGCGCGATGCGCCAGAGTTATTTGAGCGGGTGCGGTCAACTGTTTTTCGCACTTGGAACAAGCCCACCATCATTTCTGACTTTGTGCTGCGCTGGGCTTTGGCACATGGTTTGGCCAAAACAATAGACCATTCACATTTGTACATTGCGACAGGACAATCGACTGGGAATCAATCGCTTCAACATCTTAAAAAGCAGTTTGGCCGCTTAGATTTTTTTTGCATCAATGACACCACAGACGATGCGCACGATGGCGATCCTAGATTGCTTCAAGTTCGCCAAATGCTGGACGCGCTTTTGCCCAACTCTTCTCAAAATGAAATGGCAAGCAGCCAAGATGGCCATCCAATGCAAGCTCTCAAATTCAAACAGCCTGTAGGCATGGCGGTTTAAGAGCTTCAAAACAAGCGATTGTTTTGAGGGACAATTGAGCGTTTGAACCCAATCCATCTATTGCATCCACAGGAGTCGTTGAAGATGACGGCATCAAAAACAAAATCAGCATCCCCCCGAAAGTCCAAGCAACTCACTGTCGAGTTGATGTGGCAACTGCAGCGCCTAGGCCCTCCCAGCATCAGCCCAGACGGTTCGCAGGCGGTGTGTGCTGTCTCTCAGCCCTCTGTCCAAGAAAATACCATTCAAAGCGCCATTTGGATGTTGTCTACCCTCGGCGGTCAGCCCAGACAACTCACGCAATGTGGCGACAAAGACGGCCGCCCGCAGTTCTCGCCGCAAGGCGATTGGGTGGCGTTTGTGGCCAAGCGAGAGCAAAACGGCAAGAAGGACGAAGAGCCTCAGCTCTACCTCATTCCGCCAGACGGCGGTGAAGCCAAGCGCGCTGCTGAAGTGCCCACAGGTGTGGTCGATTTCAAATGGTTTCCAGACGGTCAACGCATCGCGTTCATCACATGGGCTTGGCCAAAATTGAAGGGCCAGTCTCAAGCCGAAAAACTCAAGGAAACCAAAGCGCGCAAAGACAGCGCTTTTGCCACAGAGGATGCGGTGTATCGCCACTGGGATCACAACTTGCCCATGAGCCGTGTGCCTCATTTGTGCATCATGGAATTAAAAAGTGGTCACGTGGTGGATTTGCTAGAAGGCACGGACTACGAGCTTCCCCGCCGTGACCCCAGCGCCAATGAGTTTGACATCTCGGCCAATGGCAAAAACATCAGCTTCGTGTTTGACCCAGAAAAAGCTCAAAATGCAGCGCCCCGCATGGCTTTGGCAGAAATTCAATTGAAGGGCAACAAAGTCATTGCCATTCGAGAATTGGTGAAAGACCCCGCTTGGGATGTGTCTGGACCTGCCTACAGCCCAGCGGCCGATCAATTGGCTTTTTTGGCATCACACCAAGCGCTTAAACACACGCAGCCCAACCACCTGGCTTTGCTTGAACTCCCAAAGCCATCCATTTCTAAATCCAGCCAGGCAGCGATGCCCTGGAAAACCATCAGTGCCAAATGGGACCGTGAACCCCAAATGCCCCTGAAGTGGAGCGAGGACGGCAGTGCTTTGCTGTGCAAAGCAGAAGACAGAGGCCGTCAACATGTTTGGCGTTTTGACATTGCTAAATCTCAGCCTTCTGTGGTCGCCGAAGGGGGTACCGTGCATGCCTTTGATGAAGCTGCGGGTCAATTGGTCACCCTCATGGACAAGGCGGTTCACCCAGGTCGAATTCAGGTGGCTCAAGTGGACGAGTCAGGTCGCAGTGTGTCGGCAGCTTCAAAACGCATTGAGCATTTCAACGATGATTTGCTCAAGGGCATTGTTTTAGGACGTACCGAAGAGCACTGGTTTAAAGGGGCCAAGGGAGACGACGTGCAAGTGTGGTTGCACTACCCACCCGGTTTTCATCAAACTAAAAAATACCCTTTGCTTCACACCATTCATGGCGGGCCGCACACTGGGCCAGGCGATGTCTGGCATTGGCGTTGGAACTACCATGTGTTTGCAGCCCAAGGCTATGTGGTGGCCAACGTCAACTACCATGGCTCATCTGGTTTTGGTTTGAAGTTTCTAGATTCCATTACGCACAAATGGGGTGATTTGGAATTGCAAGACATGGAAGCTTGCACCGATTGGCTGCGCAAGAAAACTTGGATTGACAAGGGGCGCGTATTTGCAACAGGCGGCAGCTACGGCGGCTACATGGTGGCGTGGATGAATGCGCATGTGAAGCCAGGGCGCTATCAAGCCTATGTTTGCCACGCAGGCTGCTACGACTGGGTGGGCATGTTCGCTGACGATGCTTATGGTTGGCATGCGCAGGAGTTGGGCGGCTGGTATTGGAATGACATGAAGAAGGTGCATTCACAAAGCCCACATGCCTATGCTGCCAACATGCAAACGCCCACCTTGGTCATTCATGGTGCCCAAGACTATCGCGTGCCAGATGCTCAGGGCTTAGCCTACTACAACACACTTAAAGCCAAAGGCGTAGACGCGCGCTTGCTGTGGTACCCCGATGAGAATCATTGGATTTTGAAGCCCGCCAACAACGTCATTTGGTACCACGAGTTTTTTGACTGGATCAAACGCTATGACCCAGCCTTCAAAAAGAAAAATTGATTCAGAAAATGGCGCTTGGCTTGCGCAAAGCAAGCGAGCGCCGCGTCCTTAATTGACCATGACCAATTTGCCCATGACCGCACGTGAACCCATGTGGGCATAGGCGGCTTTCAATTCGCTCATAGGCATGGTTCTGTCAATGACAGGTTTGACTTTCCCTTGTGCATACCACTGAGCCAACTCTGCCATCATGGCTGCATTAGCTTGGGGTTCGCGGCGTGAAAAGTCTCCCCAGAAAACCCCCACAATGGATGCGCCTTTGAGCAATGCCAAGTTGAAGGGCAGGGCAGGGATAGGGCCGGCAGCAAAACCCACCACCAAGTAGCGACCACGCCATGCAATCGAGCGAAACGCCGGCTCGGCAAAGTCACCACCGACGGGGTCATAAATGACATCAGGGCCTTTGCCTTGGGTGATTGTTTTGAGTGCTTCCCGAATGTTTTGCGTGGTGTAGTTGATGGTTTCATCGGCGCCCAATGATTTGCAAAGCGCACATTTTTCGTCGGTCGATGCAGCCGCAATGACCCTAGCGCCCGCAGCCTTGGCGATTTGAATGGCGGCCGTGCCAACGCCGCCTGCAGCACCCAAAACCAGCACCGTTTCGCCAGCTTTCAAAGCTGCGCGGTCAATGAGTGCATGGTGCGAAGTGGCATAAATCATGATGAAGGCAGCAGCGTCTACCGCAGGAAAGCCAGGGGGCAGGGGCATGCACAACTTGGCGGGGGCAAGAGTGTGGGTGCCAAAGCCACCGGTACCCGACAAACAGGCAACAGATTGCCCCACCTTCAGGTGCGTCACACCTTCACCTACAGCTTCAATCACACCCGCATATTCTGAACCTGGCACAAAAGGCAGATCGGGTTTCATTTGGTATTTGTTTTGAACAATGAGCAGGTCGGGAAAGTTCAAACTGGCCGCCTCAATGCGAATCAAGACTTGTCCAGATTGGGGTACGGGCGTTGGAATTTCTTTCCAATTTAAAGCCTCGACACCTACAGGGTTTTCACAGAGCCAAGCGTGCACAGAAATTCTCCTCAAAAATCATTCAATGGCTTGAATATAAAGGGCAAACAACCCATTGGCTTGTCTCGGTAGCGACCTACAATTGAGCCCAAGGACAGACCCATGAAAATATTGATCTCCAACGACGATGGCTACCGCGCTGATGGCATTGTGGCCCTTTACCACGCCCTGAAGCAAGTGGCCGAGGTGGAGGTGGTTGCACCCGAGCACAACAACAGCGCCAAGTCCAACGCGCTCACGCTGCATTCCCCGCTTTACGTCAGGCAAGGCGAAAATGGTTTTCGGTATGTCAATGGCACACCCGCCGATTGCGTTCACATTGCCCTCACAGGTCTTTTGGGCTATCGCCCCGATTTGGTGGTCTCAGGCATTAACAATGGCGCCAATATGGGCGATGACACGCTTTACTCGGGCACGGTGGGTGCGGCCATGGAGGGCTATTTGTTTGGCATTCCCGCGTTGGCATTTTCTCAAACTGAAAAAGGTTGGGCGCATCTCGACATCGCCGCAGAATTTGCCAAAAACATGGTGGCGCAGTTTGAACAAGCGCAACTCATCGGTCAATCTCCGTGGTTGTTGAATGTCAACATTCCCAACAAGACGGCTGAGTTCAAAGCAGCCACCTTGTGCCGTTTGGGGCGCCGTCATGCGGCAGAACCCGTCATTACACAACTGAGCCCTCGCGGTGAAACCATGTACTGGATCGGCAATGCCGGCGAGGCCATGGACGATGGCGAAGGCACTGATTTTTATGCCGCAAAAAATGGTCATGTCACCATCACACCCTTGCAGGTCGACCTCACAGACCACGAAAATGCAGGCTTGTGGTCACAAAACTTGTCCAAGCTCCAAGTTGGGGTGGGTTGATGGCACAGCGCCCCGGTTTTCCCATCAAGTTCAGCACTCAAGAGAAGGCGGCGCCGGCCAAAGCACCTGCTAAAAAGGCCTCACCTACAAACCCGCAGGGTCTGGGCTTAGATTCCAGTGCCGTTAGACAACGCATGGTGCAAAAGCTGGCTGCTCAAGGTTTGAAAAACCCCTTGGTCTTGGAAGCTATGGGCGCTGTCGAGCGACATCGTTTTGTAGAAAGTGGCTTGGTCAATCAGGCTTATGAAGACACCAGCTTGCCCATTGGTTTAGGACAAACTATTTCAAAGCCCAATGTGGTGGCCAGAATGATTGAGTTGTTGCTAGAGGGTGCGAGTGGCAAACTAGGTCGCGTGCTAGAAATAGGCACAGGATGCGGCTACCAAGCGGCTGTGCTGAGCCACGTTGCCTCCGAGGTCTACAGCATAGAGCGTCTTAAGGGCTTGCACGAAAAAGCACGTTCCAATTTGCGATATTTTCGTTTGGCCAATGTCCACTTGCTGTTTGGCGACGGCATGTTAGGGTATCCCAAAGGTGCACCTTATGCGGCCATCATTTCTGCGGCAGGGGGCGAGACGTTGCCGCAAGCTTGGTTAGATCAATTGGCTGTGGGTGGCAGACTGGTCGCTCCAACTGTCACGGTCAATGGCCAACAAGCGCTCATGGTGGTGGACAGAACAGACCAAGGTTTCAAGCAAAGTGTTTTAGAGGCCGTTCATTTTGTGCCTTTAAAATCGGGTGTCTCCTGAAGGATATGGAATGAAATTGTTGAGCGGCCGTCAAAATTGGATGGTGATCAGTGTGTTGTCTGTTTGCTTGCTGGGTGCATGTACTTCACGTCCGCGCGGGCCTATTCCAGTAGAAGATCGGGTAGCAGGACAAAGTGCTTCACGACCTGTCCAAAGAGGACAGCCGCAAGCTGCAAGCGAAAGTGCAAGAGCAACTGCACCTGCACCTGTGGCCACCAGTTCTCCCGTTTCCATGGGGCCCGCGATGGCGGGCTCAGAAAATGCGGGCAAGCCCGGTTTTTACAGCGTGCGTCCGGGCGACACACTCACCAAAATTGCCTTGGACCATGGACAAGCATGGCGCGACATTGCCAAATGGAATGGCCTTGACAACCCCAACGTGATTGAAGTCGATCAAGTGTTGCGAGTAGCGCCACCTGCGATAGAAGCCGCTGCCATCAGGCAAACCAAGCCAGTCATGGCTCAGAACCAAACACCTGCAAACAGTTCAACTAGCCATACGCCCGCCCCGACAGCTTCAAGTGCGCCAGCTTCTAACTCTTCCAATGCAGCGCCAAGTTCATCTTCTCCAGTCAATGTCAGTGACGACGGCATGACCTTCGCATGGCCCCACCCAGGACCCGTTTTGGCGGGTTTTGACGAAGCCAAAAACAAAGGTCTTGATGTCGCAGGCAAAGCGGGCGACCCCGTGCTGGCTGCCGCCGACGGCAAAGTGGTCTATGCAGGCTCAGGTCTTCGGGGCTATGGCAACCTGGTCATTTTGAAGCACAACAACACCTACTTAACAGCCTACGCGCACAACCAAACCTTGTTGGTCAAAGAAGACCAAAGCGTGACCAAGGGCCAACACATTGCTGACATGGGCAGTTCAGACTCAGATCGCGTCAAGTTGCATTTTGAAATTCGCAAGCAAGGCAAACCTGTTGACCCTGCCAAATTATTGCCAGCCCGTCCATGAGCAAACAGAACGACACCACAAGAGAAGAACAGACGCAAGAAATTATCTTAGGACGGTCTGATTTACCTACAGGATGGTTGCACATTGATGCGCTCGACATGGAGGCCCAAGGCATTGCCCGAAGGCCAGACGGTAAAGTGGTTTTTGTGGAAGGCGCTTTGCCATTTGAAATGGTGACCGCCAATGTTCACCGCAAAAAGAACAATTGGGAAGCCGGAGTCGTTGCGGCTGTGCACCGCGAGTCCTCTCAACGGGTAAGACCTGGTTGCCCGCACTTTGGCTTGCATGCTGGCGCTTGTGGTGGTTGCAAGATGCAGCACTTAGAGGCCAGTGCGCAAGTCGCCGTGAAACAGCGCGTCCTAGAAGACAATTTATGGCACTTGGGCAAAGTGAAACCCGAGAACTTGCTGCGGCCTATGGAAGGTCCAGCATGGGGCTATCGTTACCGCGCCCGCATGTCTGTGCGCTATGTTCATAAAAAAGGTGAAGTTCTGATTGGTTTTCATGAACGCAAAAGCCGCTATGTAGCCGACATCAAAACGTGCCGCGTTTTGCCGCCCAAAATCAGTGCGCTTTTGCTGCCACTGCGCGAACTTATTTTTGGCATGGACGCCCGAGAAACGGTGCCTCAAATTGAATTGGCGCAGGGCGATACCGTCACGGCTTTGGTGTTGCGTCATTTAGAACCCCTGAGCACTTCCGATGAGGTGCGTTTGCGTGCATTTGCTTCCCTGCATGATGTGCAGTGGTGGCTTCAAATTAAAGGGCCTGACACCGTCAAGCTCATGGACGAAGGCGGCATCGAGCTCTCCTATGACTTGCCTGATTTTGGTGTGCACATGCCCTTCAAGCCCACTGATTTCACGCAGGTCAATCCGCACATCAATCGGGTCTTGGTCACACGGGCGCTACGCCTCCTCAAGCCTGAAGCACACGAGCGAGTCATCGATTGGTTTTGTGGTTTGGGTAATTTCACATTGCCCATTGCCACAACGGCCAAAGAGGTGGTGGGCATCGAAGGCGCAGAAACTTTGGTGGCGCGCTCGCGCGAAAATTACGAGCACAACCAAACCTTTCGTGAAGGTAACAAACGCTTGGCACCCACATCGTTCATTGCTCGCAACTTGTTTGAAATGACCCCAGAAATGCTCATGGCCGATGGCATTGCCGACAAGTGGCTCATTGATCCGCCCAGAGAGGGCGCCTTTGCCTTGGCAAAGGCACTGGCTGAGTTAGAAGAGAACGATGCACTTCGGGGTGACTGGCAGTTTCCCAAACGCATTGTCTACGTGAGTTGCAACCCCGCCACTTTGGCGCGGGATGCTGGCTTGTTCGTTCACAAGGCGGGTTACCGTTGTGTAAGTGCCGGCGTGGTCAATATGTTTGCCCACACAGCGCACGTCGAAAGCATGGCGGTTTTTGAAAGACGCTGAATAAAAAAGCACCTGAGTTCTTTCGAACTCAGATGCTTGATGTCAAAGCTTTAGAGCTGATGCCGATAAATTAGTCGCGCTCGCCACCCCAAATGCCCAACAAGGCCAGCAGGCTTTGGAACACATTGAACAAGTCCATGTACAACATGAGCGTGGCGCTGATGTAGTTGGTTTCGCCGCCGTCCAAAATTTGCTTCAGGTCATACAACATGTAGGCGCTGAAAATACCGATGGCAGCCACAGACAAGGCCATCATGCCGGCAGTTGAGCCCACAAAAATATTGACGATGCCGCCCACCATGAGGACCAAGGCGCCCACAAACAACCACTTGCCCATGCCAGACAAATCGCGCTTGATGACACTGGCCAAAACGGACATGACTGCAAACACACCGGCTGTGCCGGCGAAGGCTGTCATGATCAGATCTGGGCCGTTTTTGAAGCCCAAGACCATGGCAATCATGCGAGACAGCATAAGACCCATGAAGAACGTGAACGCCAGTAGAACCAACACGCCTGTAGACGAGTGTTTGGTTTTCTCGATGGCGTACATGAAGCCAATGGCGCCACCTAAAAACAGGATGAAGCCTAGACCGCCACCCAAAGATTGCGTGATGCCTGTAGCCACACCCAACCATGCACCCAACACAGTGGGCAAGAGGCTAACGGCCAGCAACATGTAAGTGTTGCGCATGACCTTGTGGCGCTCAGCGGGCGTGCTGACAACGTCGGCCCAGCTGGGTTGTTCTATGTTTTGAAGATCGCTCATGTGTGAACTCCTAATGATCCACCCTGTATCGGGTGATCAAATTGTAGGGCTTGTAACCCGAAATGCCCTATTTACCAAAGATTTCAGGGTCTTTTGTCTTGTGACTTTCACAAAGTCAATGCCAAGCTCAGGCTGCGGTATGCTTGTTGGTCAATTTTTTTACCCACAGAGCCCTATGAAAACTCAAAACACCCTCGAATTGTCCGATGTTCAAGCCATTGCCGCAGCAGCGCAAGCCGAAGCGCAGAAAAATAAATGGGCCGTGAGTATTGCCATTGTGGATGCAGGCGGTCATTTGTTGCATTTCCAGCGTTTGGATGGTGCAGCACCCGTGTCTTCGCACATTGCACCCGCTAAAGCCAAAACAGCAGCTTTGGGTCACCGTGAAACCAAGGTTTACGAAGACATGATCAATGCTGGCCGCTATTCTTTCTTGTCAGCGCCTACCATTGAAGGCATGCTTGAAGGTGGTGTTCCCATCATGAAAGAGGGTGCTTGCCTGGGTGCGGTGGGTGTGAGCGGCGTGAAGTCAACCGAAGACGCACAGATCGCCAAGGCGGGCATTGCCGCCATTGGCCTCTGATTTTGAAAAGCTTTAAAGAACTCTATCGAGCTTTTAAGCGCCTTGTTTAATTAGTACAAATCTAGCACAGCACCTTTGCTGGCGCTGGAGGCGTTGAACGCAAACTTGGCTTGAACGCCACGGGTATAACGTGGCGCTGGGGCTGTCCATTTGGCACGGCGCTTGGCAATTTCTTCTTCAGGCACGTTCAGTGCCAAAACAAGTTTGTGTGCATCGATGGTGATGGAGTCGCCTTCGTGCACAAACGCAATGGTGCCGCCAGCGGCTGCTTCAGGCGCCACGTGCCCAACCACCATGCCCCATGTGCCGCCAGAGAAACGGCCATCGGTAATGAGGCCCACGCTTTCGCCCAAACCAGCACCAATGAGTGCGCCCGTGGGGGCCAGCATTTCGGGCATGCCAGGGCCACCTTTGGGGCCGAGGTAACGCAAGACCATGACGTCGCCAGCTTTGATCTTGCCGTCCAAAATGGCTTGCAAAGCAGATTGCTCGTCGTCAAACACGCGAGCGGGGCCTGTAATGACCGGGTTCTTTAAGCCGGTAATTTTGGCCACTGCACCTTCAGGCGACAAGTTGCCTTTCAGAATGGCCAAGTGGCCTTCTGCGTACATGGGCTTGTCGATGGGGCGAATGACATCTTGGTCGGCGCGAGGTGCGTCTGGAATGTCTTTTAAGTTTTCTGCCACAGTTTTGCCGGTGATGGTCATGCAATCGCCGTGCAACAAGCCTGCCTTTAGTAAAACCTTCATGACTTGCGGAATACCGCCTGCCTGATGCAGATCAACGGCCAAATATTTACCGCTGGGTTTCAAGTCGCAAATGACAGGAATCTTTTTGCGCATGCGCTCAAAGTCGTCAATGGTCCATGGAACTTCAGCGGTGTGCGCAATGGCCAAAAAGTGCAACACAGCATTGGTTGAACCGCCGGTGGCCATGATCACGGCCACGGCATTCTCAATGGATTTTTTGGTCACGATGTCGCGTGGCTTCAAATCATTTTTGATGGCTTCCAGCAAAACCTTGGCTGATGCTTTGGCCGAATTTTTTGTTTCATCATGGGGGTTGGCCATGGTGGAAGAGTAGGGCAAGGACATGCCCAGGGCTTCAAACGAAGAAGACATGGTGTTGGCCGTATACATGCCGCCGCATGAACCCGTGCCAGGAATGGCGCGCTTTTCAATTTCTTTCAAATCGAAGTCGCTCAAATTGCCAGCAGAGTTTTGACCCACCGCTTCAAACACACTCACGATGTTCAAATCTTTGCCTTGATATCGACCTGGCAAAATGGTGCCGCCATACACATAAATGGCAGGCACATTGGCACGCAAGATGCCCATCATGCCACCAGGCATATTTTTGTCACAACCGCCCACCACCAACACACCGTCCATCCACTGGCCTTGAACGCAAGTTTCAATGCAGTCAGAAATCACTTCACGACTCACAAGCGAATATTTCATACCCTCGGTGCCCATGGCCATGCCATCAGAAATAGTTGGCGTTCCAAAAATTTGAGCATTGCCACCAGCCTCTTCAATACCTTCTACCGCGGCATCGGCCAATTTCTGTAGCCCACTGTTACAAGGCGTGATGGTGCTATGGCCATTGGCCACGCCCACCATGGGTTTCACAAAATCACCTTCTTCATACCCCATGGCGTAGTACATCGAGCGGTTAGGCGCCCGAGACTTACCTTGCGTGATGTTGGCACTGCGGCGGTTGCTAGGGGTGGCAGGGTGAATAGGGATGATTTTGTCAGTCATGTTGTCACTTTATGAAGGGCGTATTGAATTTTGTGCCTATTCTAATAGACCCTCATCAGAAAGTTCATGGGTCGTTGTCTCGGAGGGGTGAGGGGTATGGGGGGTGACGATTTCTGGTACCCCAGCATGAGGAGCCCCCCATACCCCTCACCCCTCCGAGACAACGGCCCATGAACCCGCCCCATTCAGCAATCCCCATCCAACACACGGGAGAAACTAAGGGCTAGCACTCTGTGCATTGGGGCATCGATGGGTGCACAATCGGAGCCCATGTTGATTCACCCTCAAATTAACCCGGTTGCTTTGCAATTAGGGCCGCTTGCCATTCACTGGTACGGTTTGACCTATTTGGCCGCCTTTGGACTTTTTTACTTTCTGGCCACCCAAAGACTCAAGCACCTCCCCTACGCGCGCCTAAGTCACTGGCAGGTCAGGGACGTAGAAGACATTTTGTTTGCTGGCGTCTTGGGCGTGGTTTTAGGTGGGCGCATTGGTTACTGTTTGTTTTATCAGCCAGCTTATTACATGGCCCACCCCCTAGAAATTGCCTACGTCTGGCAAGGTGGTATGAGTTTTCATGGCGGCTTGCTGGGGGTGATGGCGGCCATGGTTTGGTTTGCCAAAACTCGCCACAGACCCTTTTTCCAAGTGATGGATTTTGTGGCGCCTTGTGTGCCCACAGGGTTGGCTGCTGGCCGAATTGGTAACTTCATCAATGGCGAACTTTGGGGGCGGCAAGCCGATCCAGAATTGGCTTGGGGCATGATTTTCAGAGGGGCCGGAGATTTTCCACGGCACCCGTCTCAGCTATACCAGTTCTTGTTAGAGGGCCTGTTGCTTTTTGCAGTCCTTTGGTTTTTTGCCCGCAAAGACCGGCCTATCGGCCAAGTGTCTGCGGTGTTCTTAATGGGCTATGGTATTTTCAGGTTTGTGGCTGAATTCTTTCGCGAACCCGATGCACATTTAGGGCTGTTGTCCTTAGGGCTTAGCATGGGGCAGTGGTTGTGCGTGCCCATGATTTTGGCCGGTGCATTTCTGTATTTTGCGGTCAACAAGCCGAGCAAGCTTTGACGGCAATTGCTATCTTTAAAATACGACAGTGATTCAATCAAAAAGTTAATCAAAGGAGACGAAAATGCAAAATTCTGAAACTCACATTCACCGCAGAAACCTCTTGCAATGGGCGGCGGGCACGTCACTGGCCGCCAGCATGCCTGCTTGGGCACAAGCCACATGGCCTACAAAACCTGTGAACCTCATTGTTCCGTTTCCTGCGGGCGGGGGCACAGATGCATTTGCGCGCCCCTTGTCGGCTATTTTTTCCAAACTCACAAGCAGGCAACTGATCATTGACAACCGCGGCGGGGCTGGCGGCACTGTGGGCGCAAGCATCGCTGCCAAGGCTGCGCCCGATGGCTATAACTTTTTCATGGGTGCCGTTCATCACACCATTGCACCGAGCATGTACCCCAAACTGGATTACGATTTAGAGCGTGATTTGGCGCCCATCATTTTGATTGCGGCAGTGCCACAAGTTTTGGTGGTCAACCCCAAAAAAGTAACAGCCAACAACCTGAAAGAGTTTTTGGATTTCGTCAAAAAGAACCCAGGTAAGTTGAATTATGGTTCTGCTGGCGGCGGCACTTCTCACCACCTAGCGGGTGAGTTGTTTAAACTCCAAACTCAGACCTTCATTACCCACATTCCTTACAGAGGTGCTGGCCCGGCTTTGCAAGATTTGATTGCTGGCAATGTGGACATGATGTTTGATGGACTGGGTTCTTCAGCGGCACACATTAAGGGCGGACGTATCAAGGCACTCATGGTGTCTGGCGCTAAGCGCAGTCCTGCTTTCCCAGATGTGCCTTGCTCTACAGAATTGGGCTTGCCTGACTACACCGTGAGCACTTGGTATGGCATGTGGGCGCCCAAGGCCACGGCTGCTGATGTGCAAACGCGCATGGTCGAAGAGGTGCGCAAAGCCATACAAACAGATGAAGCCAAAGCGATTTGGGCAGCGCAAGGTGCAGAATTCCCGAATTTGACGGGTGCGCAATTTGATGCATTCATTAAAACTGAATTACGCAAGTGGAGCCAGGTGGTGAAAGCCTCTGGCGCAAAGCTGGATTAAAGATGTCACAAGAAAATTTGTTTGCAGCCTTGCGCGCTGCATTCCCCGCCAACTTAGATTTGATTGCGATTGAAACAGACCATGGCTTGAATTACACATGGCGCGATTTAGATCGGGCCAGTGCCATGATGGCCAATCTGTTGAATGGCTTGAACTTGCCAAAGGGCAGTCGCATTGCGGTGCAGGTTGAGAAGTCGGTAGAGGCGGTCATGCTCTACTTGGCAACACTTCGGGCGGGTTATGTTTTCCTGCCGCTCAACACCGCCTACCAAAGCTCTGAAATTGAGTATTTCATTGGCAACGCCGAGCCCGCGGTGGTGGTGTGCTCAAGTGCCAATTTTGGATGGGTTAGCAAAATTGCATTCAAAGCAGGCACACAACATGTGTTCACTTTGAATGACGATCGAACAGGCACTTTGCTTGAGCGCGCTGCGCATCAAAAAGACCAGCACAAGGTAGCGGTTCAAAAAGCCGATGACTTGGCTGCCATTTTGTACACCAGCGGCACCACGGGCAGAAGCAAAGGCGCCATGTTGACGCATGGCAACATGCTGAGCAACGCGCAAACTTTGAAAACCTATTGGGGTTGGAAAAAGGGCGATGTGCTGATCCATGCCTTGCCCATCTTTCACGTTCACGGTTTGTTTGTGGCCCTACACGGCGCGCTGATCAATGGCAGCAAAATGATTTGGCTGGCCAAATTTGACCCTCAATTTGTCATTGCCAAAATGCCAGAGGCCACCGTTTTCATGGGCGTGCCCACCTTGTATGTGCGCATGCTGGCCGAGCCTGCCTTGAACAAGCAAGCGGTGCGCAACATGCGTTTGTTCATTGCGGGTTCTGCACCTTTGCTCATTGAAACATTCATGGAATGGCAGCAACGCACGGGCCACACCATTTTGGAGCGCTACGGCATGAGTGAAACAGTCATGCTCACGTCCAACCCCTATGCGGCTGACAAGCGCCATGGTGGCGAAAGTGAACGCCGTGGCGGCACGGTGGGTTTTCCTTTGCCCGGTGTCAAGCTGCGAGTGCAGAGCGACGATGGCAAGAACTTGCCAGTGGGCGAGATTGGCAACATTCAGGTCAAGGGCCCGAACGTGTTTCAGGCCTACTGGCGCATGCCCGAGAAAACAAAAGAAGAATTTACGGTGGACGGTTTTTTCAAAACAGGCGATGTGGGCAAATTCGATGAGCGGGGCTACGTGGTCATTGTGGGGCGCAGCAAAGACCTGATCATCAGTGGTGGCTACAACGTCTACCCAGCTGAAATTGAAGGCTACATCAACGACATGCCAGGCGTGGCCGAAAGTGCCTTGGTGGGTGTGCCGCATCCAGATTTTGGTGAAGTGGGTGTGGCCGTTCTGATTGCAAAGCCAGGCATTCAGTTGAATGCGGAACACATCATTGCAACTTTGAAATCGAAATTGGCCAATTTCAAAATACCCAAAAAATGTTTCGTGGTGCCGGAGCTCCCACGAAACACCATGGGCAAAGTGCAGAAAAATTTATTGCGCGATCAGCACAAAAATTTGTTCTTAGCGTAGAACCAAAACGGGTACGTGGCAGTGAGTCAGCACTTGTTGTGTTTCGCTGCCCAAGAGCAAGCGCTTAATGCCTTTGCGGCCATGCGAGGCCATGACCACCAAATCGGCTTTGTGCTTTTTAGCAGCAGCAATGATGGCGTCTGACACGATGTCGGAGCGGCTGACCACGCCTTTGGCTTTGAGGCCCTTGGCGCTGGCTGCTTTTTGAACAGCATCAACAGCTGCCTGCGCTTCTTCTGCCCATTGGGCTTCAATGCGGGCCACATCTTTGGCGTTCAATGGAATACTGCCCTCAAAGTAGGCTTGGGGGTAACGTGGAACCACTTTCAGTGCAATGAGCTCAGCGCCACATGTGGCTGCAAGTCCGATGGCGCTGGCAACAGCTTTTTTTGAAAGCGAAGAACCGTCTGTGGCGACAAGAATACGTTCATACATGGTGAGCTCCTTTGTGAATTGATGTCACAAGCTTAAGTCGCTCAAATCTGCGCGTCTTGATTTGGATCAAGTTTCCTGCAAGCTAGCTGGTTTATCTTCTAGCCATGTCCAATCCAGCAATCTCTTTCGATGCAAAGGCTTTCGCCACGCCATGGGCTTTGCTGGATCACGAGCAAGAGTGGTCTGATTTCAGCCAATCGAGTCAGCAAAATTCAAACCTTTGGACGTCCAGCGTGGTGTTTGAAGGCATGTACTGCACAGCGTGCGCCATCAACATCGAGGATGCTTTGCTGGCTGTACCTGGTGTGGTATCGGCACAAATCAGTGCTGCCAGCCACAGGGGGCGTGTTGTGTGGTCTTCCGAGACCACGCAACCTTCGCAATGGATGCAGGCAGTGGCCCAAATAGGCTACCGCACTGTGCCTGCCAACGATGCCTTGGCCAATGAAGCTCGGCGTGAAGATGCCCGCAAGATGCTGTGGCGCTTGAGCGTTGCCGGACTTTGCATGATGCAGGTCATGATGTATGCCACGCCTGTTTACCTAAGCGATCCCGCTGACATGGCGCCCGACATGGTGCAGCTCTTGAGATGGGCCTCATGGGTTTTGTCACTGCCTGTTTTGTTTTTCTCGTGCCTGCCTTTTTTCAAAACAGCTTGGCGTGATTTGACGCAAAAAAAGATCAGCATGGATTTGCCAGTCGCCATGGGCATGCTGGTTACTTTTGGGGTGAGCACCATTGGCACGTTTGAACCTCAGGGTGCGTTCGGCTCTGAGGTCTACTTTGATTCGTTCACCATGTTTGTGTTCTTTCTGCTCACTGGCAGATGGTTAGAACTGCGACTGCGCGATCGAACAGCAGGTGCTTTGGAAGCGATCATGAACCGTTTGCCTGATGTCGTTCACAGACAAACAAGCGACGGTCAATTTGAGATGACCACTTTGCGCCACTTGCGGGTGCAAGATGTCATTCAAGTGCGAGCAGGAGAGGCCTTCGCTGCCGATGCGCGAATTGTCAAAGGTGAAACACAAGTAGACGAAGCGCTGTTAACAGGCGAGTCCAAGCCATTGTTGAGGCGTATTGGGCAGTGCGTCTTGGCGGGAAGTCTGAACCTGACAGCCAGCGTCGAAGTTCAAGTTGAATCTTTAGGCAAGCAAACCCGTTTTGGTCAGATGGTGGCCTTGATGGAAAGTGCTTCGGTGTCTAAACCCAGCATGGCTTTGATGGCCGATAAAGTCGCCAAACCATTTTTATGGGGCGTACTTTTAGCCGCTGGCTTGGCGGCTCTTTGGGGATGGCAGCAAAGTCCAGCACATGCCCTGATGGTGGCGGTTTCTGTGCTGATCGTGACATGTCCATGTGCCTTGTCCTTGGCCACGCCTGCTGCCATGTTGTCCACTGCCGGTGCATTGGCCAAGGGCGGCGTGTTGCTCAGACGCTTGCAAGCCTTGCAAATGTTGGCCAAGGTTGACACCGTCATTTTTGACAAGACTGGCACATTGACTGAAGAAAATTTCAGTGTGCAAGCTATCACCACCCGAGAGGGTGTGCGGCCTGATCAGGCCTTAGCTTGGGCGGCAGCGTTGGCCGCGCATTCTTTGCATCCTGTGTCCAGGTCTTTGCTTCGAGCGCATGTGAAGGCGCAAGACCAACTGCCCTTGTTGACCATGCTTCAAGAATTTGCGGGGCAGGGCGTACAAGCCACCTTGCATGAAGTCGATTCCCAGTCTGGCGAAGCGCGTCACAAAGCGTTGCGCTTGGGCTCTGCAGCTTTTTGTGGTTTGCCGTCCACACAGCAGGAAGTTCTGCATGCTTGTTTGAGTGACCAAGACGGTTGGCTGGCCACCTTCGAGTTTTCAGAGACTTTGCGATCTGAGGCAGAGCCCACACTTCGTGCGCTTGAAAAAATGGGTTTGCGCATTCGTCTATTGTCGGGCGACAGTCAAGCTTCTGTGGCGCAAGTTGCTGAGCGTTTGGGAATTCAGGATGCAACAGGCAGTTGCTCACCTGAAGAAAAACTTCGGCAGGTCAAGCTTGAACAATCACTTGGACATTGCATGGCCATGGTGGGCGATGGTTTGAATGACGGGCCCGTATTGACGGGGGCAGATGTCTCTTTCGCTTTGGGTCAGGCACTGCCTCTGGCGCAGTCCAGAGCCGATTTTGTTTTGATGGCAAGTGACTTGAAGCCATTGGTGGCCACCCTCCAAATCAGCCGAAAAACCATGCAAATTGTGAAGCAGAACCTGATTTGGGCAGGGGTTTACAACTTTTCATGTGTGCCCTTGGCCATGTTGGGCTACTTGCCTGCTTGGTTGGCAGGTTTGGGCATGGCTTGCAGTTCTTTGGGCGTAGTTTTAAACGCCATGCGATTGTCCCAAACCATTGTTTTTGAATTGGAAGGAAACACTTAATGGACATTCTGTACTTATTGATTCCTTTGTCAGTTGCCTTGGTTTTTTTCATTCTGGCCGGCCTGTGGTGGGCCGTGAACCGCGGTCAATTTGAAGACATTGAAGCAGAAGGCGAGCGAATTTTGAGAAATGATTGACTTAAGTCAAAGACACTTTTTCCCTAGCTTGAGAAACTCACCTCGTAATTTTAGAAGAGGTGAAAATGAAATTTGCCAATGCACAGGCAACGGTCTACAACGATACGGTTGTCAGACAATTTGCCATCATGACAGTGGTGTGGGGTGTGGTGGGCATGCTGGTTGGCGTGATCATTGCTGCTCAATTAACTTGGCCTGAGTTGAACTTGGGCATTCCTTGGCTCAGCTATGGCAGGCTGCGTCCCTTGCACACCAACGCCGTGATTTTTGCGTTTGGGGGTTGCGGCTTGTTTGCCTCGGCCTACTACGTTGTGCAGCGAACCTGCCATGTGCGTTTGTTCAACGACAAGCTTGCGGCGTTCACCTTTTGGGGTTGGCAGTTGGTGATTTTGGCAGCGGCCATTTCTTTGCCAATGGGCTATACCAGTGGCAAAGAGTATGCCGAACTCGAATGGCCAATTGACATCCTGATCACCTTGGTCTGGGTGTCATTTGCGGTGGTGTTCTTTGGCACAGTAGGCACGCGAAAGGTTAGGCACATTTATGTGGCCAACTGGTTCTTCGGCGCCTTCATCATTGCGGTGGCATTGCTTCATTTGGTGAACAGTGCAGCCATGCCAGTGGGCCTCATGAAATCGTATTCTGCTTATGCTGGTGTGCAAGATGCCATGGTGCAATGGTGGTACGGCCACAATGCGGTGGGCTTCTTCTTAACTGCTGGCTTCTTGGGCATGATGTATTACTTTATCCCTAAGCAAGCTGAGCGGCCTGTTTACAGCTACCGCTTGTCGATTGTTCACTTTTGGGCGCTCATCTTTACTTACATGTGGGCGGGCCCGCACCACTTGCACTACACCGCATTGCCCGACTGGACTCAGTCACTCGGTATGGTGTTCTCACTTATTTTGCTGGCGCCTAGCTGGGGCGGCATGATCAATGGCGTCATGACATTGTCTGGCGCATGGCATAAATTGCGCGACGACCCCGTGCTGCGCTTCCTCATTGTGTCTTTGTCCTTCTACGGCATGTCGACCTTCGAAGGCCCCATGATGTCCATCAAAACGGTCAATGCCTTGTCGCACTACACCGACTGGACCGTGGGCCACGTGCACTCTGGCGCTTTGGGCTGGGTGGGTTTGGTCACCATGGGCACCATGTACTACCTCATTCCCCGTTTGTTTGGTCAGAAAAAGATGTACAGCGTAAAAGCCATTGAGGCGCATTTCTGGATTGCCACCATCGGCATTGTGATTTACATCGCAGCGATGTGGATTGCCGGCGTCATGCAAGGTTTGATGTGGCGCGCGGTGAATGCAGATGGTACTTTGACTTACACCTTTGTAGAGTCTGTGAAAGCCACATACCCCTTCTATGTCGTGCGTTTTTCAGGCGGTCTGCTGTATTTGATCGGCATGTTGATCATGTTGTGGAACACCTTGAAAACTGCCACCAACGGGCATGCCGTGGAGGTGAGCATTCCAGCACCTGCGCTTGCACACGCCTAAGCACAATTGGAGAAACATTCAATGTCAAACAATGTAAAAACGGGTGGCGGTTTGTCCCACGAAAAAATTGAAACCAACAACTTCCTCATGATCGTTTTGATCTTGCTGGTGTTATTGGCTGGGGGCATGGTTGAAATCGTGCCTCTGTTTTTCCAGAAATCAACCACCGAAGCCATTCCTGGTTTAAAGCCCTACACCGCAATGCAAGTGGCGGGTCGCGATATTTATGTGCGTGAAGGTTGCTACAACTGCCACTCCCAAATGATTCGACCCTTTCGCGCTGAAACCATGCGCTACGGGCCTTATTCTGTGGCGGGCGAGTTTGTGTACGACCACCCCTTCCAATGGGGCAGCAAGCGCACAGGCCCCGATTTGGCGCGTGTGGGCGGCAAGTATTCCGACGTCTGGCACCGCATTCACCTGGTCAACCCGCGTGACGTGGTGCCTGAATCCAATATGCCAGCCTATGCCTGGCTAGAAAAAGCACCCGTCGATGGTGCCAGTTTGCCAGCGCACATGAGGGGTCTGCGCACATTGGGCGCACCTTACTCTGACGATGAAATTAACAAGGCCAGTGAAGAAGTTCAAGGCAAAACAGAGTTGGATGCTGTGATTGCTTACCTGCAAGTCATGGGCATTCACCGCAAATAAAGGGAGCACACACCATGGACGTCAACACCCTTCGGTCGGCCGTGACAGTGGTCACCTTCATCCTGTTCATTGGCATCGTGGTGTGGGCTTTGTCTAAGCATCGCACCGCTGAGTTTGAAGAGGCAGCCCAGTTGCCCTTCGGCCAAGACGACTGAAGACCCCAGATCAACGAATAGAAAGAGAATCTGAAATGAGTGACTTCACAAGCAATTTCTGGTCTTTGTATGTGGCCGGCATTTCTTTGGTCGGCATTGTGGCCTGCTTGCTGCTGCTGTACTTCAGCGGTAAAGCCAAAGCCATGACCGCCAACGACAACACCACCGGCCACGTTTGGGATGGCGATTTGCGTGAGATGAACAACCCCTTGCCACGTTGGTGGGTGGGTTTGTTTTTGATCACCATCGTTTTCTCATTAGGCTACTTGGTTTTGTATCCAGGTCTAGGAACCAACGTCGGTCAATTGGCTTGGACGTCGACTGGGCAATATGACGCAGAAGTGGCCAAGGCCAACAAAGAGTTGGAACCCTTGTATGCCAAATTTGCGGGCATGCCGCCTGAAGACGTGGCCAAAGACCCACAGGCCATGGCCATTGGTGACCGCTTGTTCATGAACAATTGCGCTCAGTGTCATGGCTCAGATGCACGCGGCAGCAAAGGTTTTCCGAACCTGACTGACAAGGATTGGCTGCATGGGGGATCGCACGAAAAAATTCAAGAATCCTTGCTGAAGGGTCGTGTCGGTCAAATGCCGCCCATGGCGGCTGCAGTGGGCACCCCTGAAGATGTGCGCAATTTGGCGCAATATGTGTTGAGCTTGTCCAATAGCCCCCACGATTCCTTGAGAGCCGCATTGGGCAAATCTAAATTTACGACCTGTGCCGCCTGCCATGGCGCTGATGGCAAAGGCAATCAAGCCTTGGGTGCGCCCAACTTAACAGATGACATATGGCTGCATGGCTGGGGCGAAAACGCCATTGTGGCCATGGTGACGAATGGCAAAGTGAACCAAATGCCTGCACAAGCTGGAAAACTCACTGACGCCCAATTGCATGTGTTGGCTTCCTATGTTTGGGGGCTTTCTAACCCTGTAGCCAAAGTTGCAACTCAGTAAACAGGGCGGGTTGTTTTGGATTCTCTCGACAAGGCAGGCAAGGTAGATAAGGCGCCTCGCAAGTTCATTCCCATTGTTCCCTTGAATGATCTAACAGCGGAAGATGATTCGGAGGAGGGGGCTTGGGGTGAGTTGTACCAGGCGCATCAAAAAATTTACCCACGCAGCGTTCAAGGCATTTTTGCCAAGTGGCGCTGGGGTTTTGTTTTTCTCACTCAAATTATTTTTTACGGCCTGCCTTGGCTAGAGTGGGGTCAGCGCCAGGCCGTGCTATTCGATTTAGGCGCTCGGCGCTTTTATATTTTTGGCATTGTGCTGTACCCACAAGACTTCATTTACCTCACCGGCTTGTTGGTGATTTCTGCTTTTTCATTATTTTTGTTCACCGCCATTGCAGGTCGTTTGTGGTGTGGCTTTGCATGCCCTCAAACGGTTTACAGCGAAATCTTCATGTGGATAGAACGCAAAGTGGAGGGCAATCGCACTGCCCGCATGCGCCTTGATTCTCAAGCGTTCTCTCTCGAAAAATTGGTCAAGAAATGGTACAAACATTTTCTCTGGCTTGGGTTTTCAATTTGGACAGGGTTCACATTTGTAGGCTACTTCACCCCCATTCGCGATTTGGGCATGGAGTTCTTTTTGGGGAACATGTCGTCTTGGGAAGTTTTTTGGGTCTTCTTTTATGGCTTTGCAACCTATGGCAATGCGGGCTTCATGCGCGAGCAAGTTTGCAAATACATGTGCCCCTATGCTCGCTTTCAAAGCGCCATGTTTGACAAAGACACACTGATTGTCACTTACGATTCAGAGCGAGGAGAGCCGCGCGGTTCGCGCTCTAGAAAAGCCGATCTCAGCACCTTGAATTTAGGCGCATGCGTTGACTGCAGTTTATGCGTTCAAGTGTGCCCTACTGGTATTGATATTCGCAAAGGCCTGCAGTACGAATGCATCGGCTGTGGTGCTTGCGCCGATGTGTGTGACACCGTCATGGACAAAGTAGGTTATTCGCGTGGGTTGGTTAAATTTTCTACGCAACATGCGATGGAAAACCATTGGACCTCTGCCCAAACACTGCGCCATATTTTTCGACCACGTGTACTCATTTACACAGGCATTTTGTTGTTGGTCATTGTCTTGTTGTTTGGAAGTTTGCTTGCACGCAAATCCTTCAAAGTCGACGTGATTCGCGACCGTGCCTCGTTGGCACGCATCGTCAGCGGTGGCAACATCGAAAATGTCTACCGGCTGCAAATCATGAATGCCGCAGAAAAACGCCAGCATTTCCGCATTATTGCGTCTGGCATGCATGATTTAAAGGTCTTGACCGATGCTGAAGACTTGGTGGTGGAGTCAACCCAATCACGCTGGGTCTCTGTTCGATTGCAAGTTCCTTATGATGCTGCGGTATCTGGTAAATACCCCATTGAATTCACCATCGAGGCTTTTAACGACACTGATCAAGTGAGTGAAAAGCTTGAAGAAAAATCGATCTTTTTAATTCCACGCTAATCAAGCCTGCTACACCTTAATTTTGAAGAAAATAATTTATGAATACCAACACATTGAACAATCAAAGCCCTGCTGCCGCCAAACCATGGTGGACATTTGGCATGGTTTGGATGGTCATTGCTGGCCCAGCCGTGGTGGTGGTGGCAGCCTTTGCCACCCTTTACTTGGCCATCACCATTCCAGACCCTGTGTTACCCACAGAGGCAATGAATCCGAGAAATGCAATCGAAAATCAGGGCAAGTTAGAGGCCGCCATGGCCCCTGCCATGCAAGCTCGCAACCATGCAAGTACGGGCGTGGTGCCAGAACCTCCTAAATAAGAAGTCAGTTCACTCACATCATCCGACAAGGAGACAGACATGCTTACTCAAAGGCTCATGTGGATCGTATGGCCCGCTTTTTTAGTGGCGGGACTTTTAGAAGCGGTGGTTTTTGGCATGTTTGACCCCGAAGACATGCAATGGTTTGGTCATCAGATGGCGCTCTCGAGGCAAGGCGTTTACACCGTGTCATTTTTTGTATTTTGGGTGCTGACCATTGTGTCTAGCAGCCTGACTACGATGCTGTCCATGTCGCCCTTTGAGGTCAATCGGTGCCCTGTGCCTGTTGACCAACGTCCACCCAACTGCACACACAAAGGCGAGGGCTGCTGACGCTTATTTCAGCAGCTTTGGGCTTAATGGCATTGCGGCTGTGTGTTCACCATGCGCTGAAGCGCTTCGGTGTCCAATATTTTAACGTGGCGCTGCTTCACTTCTACAATGCCGTCGTCTACAAATTTAGAGAATGTGCGACTGACGGTTTCAAGCTTGAGGCCTAGGTAACTGCCAATTTCTTCGCGCGTCATTCGCAAAACCAATTCGGTCTGAGAAAAGCCTCTTGAGTGCAAGCGCTGAACTAAATTCAACAAGAACGCTGCCAAGCGCTCTTCAGCGCGCATGCTGCCCAAGAGCAGCATAACGCCATGCTCTCGCACAATTTCGCGGGACATGATTTTGTGAACATGGTGTTGAAGCGCGGTGACTTCGCGTGAAATTTCTTCAATGCGGTCGAAGGGCATGACGCACACTTCTGCGTCTTCTAGGGCCACGGCATCGCAGCTGTGTTGGTCATTCACAATGCCATCTAGGCCAATGATTTCGCCTGCCATTTGAAAACCCGTGACTTGGTCGCGACCATCTTCCGACGCCAAGCAGGTTTTGAAGAAGCCAGTGCGAATGGCGTACAGCGACGTGAATTTGTCGCCATTGCTAAAAAGGGTGCTGCCGCGTTTGACTTTACGGCGTGTGGTGACCAAATCGTCCAAGCGTTCTAGATCGTTTTCAGACAGGCCCATGGGCATGCAGAGTTCGCGCAAGTTGCAGTTGGAGCATGCGACTTTGATGGCTTCAGGGTTCATGGCATTCTCGGTTTAGAAAAATTGACATTGCGACAAGTCAAGGCTTGAGCTTATACCTACTTGAACCCTTTGATTCATCTCAAACTTCTATAAATCTCTATTTTTGGACCAGATTGAGCAAAATTTGATTTAAGTCAAATTCAAGCCAAGAAGGAAAAGGCACATTAAAGAAATCTTACAAATATGCCAGCCTTGTTAAATTCCGTATGTCCTTTTTAACGCCCGAATTACTCACCCGATTTGATGTCCCTGGCCCACGCTATACCTCGTACCCTACAGCGGATCGGTTTGTAGAGGCCTTTTCTCAAGCCGACTTGAGGCAAGCCTTGGAATTTCGCAAGCAGGGTGTTGGCCAAAAAAACGGGCCTTTGTCCATTTACGTACACATTCCTTTTTGTGAGTCGCTTTGCTACTACTGCGCTTGCAACAAAATCATCACCAAGCACCATGATAAAGCTGCACCTTATTTGAGCTACTTAACGCGTGAAGTAGCGCTTTACACAGCCGCCATGGGCATGGGCCAATCGGTCAGCCAGTTGCATTTGGGCGGCGGTACGCCTACCTTCTTAAACGACGATGAGTTGGGCGAACTCATGGCCATGCTCAAACGCAGCTTCAGTTTGACGGCCGGGGGAGAGTATACGGTGGAAGTAGACCCCCGAACAGTCAACGAAGAACGTTTGGCCTTTTTGTTTGAGTTGGGTTTCAATCGCCTGAGTTTTGGCGTCCAAGACTTTGACCCCGAAGTGCAAAAAGCAGTTCACCGTATTCAACCCGCGGCGCAAGTATTTGCCTTGGTAGAGTCGGCTCGCAAGATCGGTTTTGAATCTATCAACATTGATTTGATTTATGGCCTACCCAAGCAAACGCCTGAGTCCTTTGATCGCACTTTGGTCCAAGTCAACGAATTGAGGCCCGATCGCATTGCGCTGTATGCCTATGCGCATCTGCCCGAACGTTTCAAGCCACAGCGTCGAATTTTGGCTGCAGAGTTGCCTGCCGCCGCCAGCAAGATTGACATGTTGTCCAGGTCGATGGATGCGCTGATGAATGCCGGCTATGTGTATGTGGGCATGGACCATTTTGCATTGCCAGAAGATGCTTTGGCTGTGGCCAAACGGCAAGGCCGTTTGCACCGAAACTTTCAAGGCTACAGCACACAACCCGATTGCGATTTGGTTGGTTTAGGCGTATCAGCCATCGGGCGAATGGGTGGCACCTACAGTCAAAACGCCAAGACCATGGCAGATTATGTGGACATGCTGGAGCACGGTCAGTTGCCAGTTGTGAAGGGCTTGACCTTGTCGCGCGATGACATGATTCGCCGTGCTTGGATCATGACCATCATGTGCCAAGGACAAATTGATTTCGCTTCATTCAATGAAGCATGGCTGATTGATTCCAAAAAATATTTCACAGCTGAATTAAGCCAATTAGAAAATTTGCAAGCACAAGGGTTGGTTGTGCTGACGGAGGGCGGATTCCAAGTGACACCGATGGGCTGGTTTTTTGTGCGGGGTGTGGCCATGGTGTTTGACAAATATTTGCAAACCGATCGCAACCGGACTCGATTTTCAAAAATCATCTGAAAAGTCCTTTAAAAGTTCACACTCGCTGAATGCAGACTTCCTTAGCGCTCACGGCATTGATCATGGGCTTGGCCGGTGGCCCACATTGTGTGGCCATGTGTGGCGCAGCTTGCGCTGGCATCGGCCATGCCGCACGCCCACACACCAGCAGGGCGCTTGTTTCATTTCAAGTTGGCCGCTGCTTGGGCTACAGCCTGATGGGTGGTTTGGCGGCTTTCAGCGTTCAAGCCTTGGGCTGGCTCACGGTGGAGTCTGCCGCGCTCCGGCCTGTTTGGAGCATGCTGCATGTGGGCGCTGTCATTTTGGGTTTGCTCCTTGTGTGGCAAGCCAAACAACCTGTTTGGCTTGATCAAAGTGCACAACAAGTCTGGGCCAAAATTCGCCGTCTGAATACCAACTTAGGCAAAGTGGCACCGGTTGCTGTGGGCGCCTTGTGGGCCTTCATGCCTTGTGGCTTGCTGTATTCAGCCTTGATGGTGGCAGCACTCACCGGCAATGCCTTGGAAGGTGCTATCACCATGGCCTGCTTTGCCTTGGGCAGCGGTGTCAGTCTGGGCTTTGCACCCTGGTTGTTGTTAAAACTCAAAAGCTGGGGTGATGGCGCTTGGGGCATTCGTCTGGCCGGGTTGGCCTTGGCCATCACTTCAAGCTGGGCTTTGTGGATGGGCTTGGCGCACAACCAAGCGCCATGGTGTGTGGTTTAAACAGACTCAATGACACGCTCAACCCAAAGGTCAAGCAGCGTTCATGCCTTTGTTGAACATGTAAGCGGCAAGAAATACCAAGAAGAAAGAAAAGACCCGTTTCAGTTTCTTCACAGGAAGCTTGTGCGCTGCGCGCGCGCCAAAGGGCGCTGTGACCACGCTGAAACAGGCAATGACCAACATGCCAGGTAACCAAATATAGCCAATGGCGCCTGGGGGCAAATTGTCTAAGTTCAGACCGCTGATGACAAAGCCCGTGACGTTGGCAAGCGCAATGGGAAATCCTAAGGCAGCGCTGGTGCCAATGGCGTTGTGAATGGCCACGTTGCACCAGGCCATTAAGGGCACGCTGACAAAGGCACCGCCGGCCCCCACCAAACCAGACATCATGCCAATCAGCCCCCCCATGCCCAACTGACCCACAAAACCCGGCATTTGCCGCGAAGGCTTTGGTTTCTTGTCCATGAACATTTGAAACGCAGAGTAAGACACAAACACGCCAAACAAAATGGCCAGGGTAGCGCCCTTAACGGCGACAAAAATCCAGAGGCTGGCCAAGGCACTGCCAATCACAATGCCAGGCGCCAAACCTTTCACCAAGTCCCAACGCACAGCGCCCAGTTTGTGGTGCGTTCTCACACTTGAAATAGAGGTGAACAAAATGGTTGACATGGAAGTGACGATGGCCATTTTGATAGACAAGTCCTCAGCAACCCCCATGTTGCCCAACAGAAAACTCAACACGGGAACCATCAGCAAGCCCCCGCCCAAGCCCAACAAGCCAGCCATGAAACCAACCACCGTGCCAGTGAGGCCCAGTTCTAAAAAGATTTGAAGTTCCATGGGCTTTAAGCCAAGCCGAGCTTTTGAGCCATGCCAATGCGTTGCAATTTACCGGTAGCACCTTTGGGAATTTCGTCCAAAAGTAAAACTTTGCGAGGCACTTTGAAATCGGCCAAGCGGGTTGCGGTGTATTCGCGAAGTTCTTTTTCAGTGGCCGTCATGCCTTCTCTCAGAACAACGGCAGCGCCAACTTCCTCGCCCAATTTGTCATGCGGAATGCCAAAGCAAACCACTTGGGCCACAGCAGGATGGTCCATCAAAATTTCATCGACTTCACGGGGGCTGATTTTTTCGCCGCCGCGGTTGATGATTTCTTTGAGTCTGCCAGTGATGCTGACATAGCCTTGTTCATCCATCACACCTTGGTCACCCGTTCTGAACCATCCATGGGTGAAAGCTTCTGCATTGGCTTTTTCGTTGTTCTCATAACCTGGCGTGACGTTGTGACCGCGAATCACAATTTCGCCTGTGCTGCCTGATGGCAATAACTCGCCTTCAGCGCTCATGATGGCAATCTCGGGGCCTGCTGCCAAGCCCACGGTGCCAGGCTTTCTTTGGCCAGGTGGTAGCGGGTTGCAAGCCATTTGGTGAGCCGCTTCGGTCATGCCATAGGCTTCAATGACGGGTGCTTTGAAGGTGGCTTCGAGCTCTGCCAAAACCTGGGGTGGCAAGGAAGACGAAGACGAGCGAATGAAACGCAGTGGCACCCTGGCAATGACCTCTTTGTTGTTGTTGGACCGGGACAAAATGGCTTGGTGCATGGTGGGCACGGCGGTATACCAAGTGGGCTTGACTTCGTCCATTTGGCTGAAGAACTTCAAGGCATTGAAGCCGCTTGTGCAATAGACTTCTCCGCCCTGAGACAACGGCGCCAAGATGCCAGCAATGAGGCCGTGAATGTGAAACAGTGGCATGACATTCAAGCCACGATCAGAGCTGCTAAAGCGTGTGCTGTGCGCAATGTTTAGAGCCGAAGCACTGACGTTGCGGTGTGTCAGGGGCACAATTTTGGGGCGGGATGTGGTGCCCGAGGTGTGAAGGACCAAGGCCACATCGTCAGGCTGTGCATCACCAGGATGCTGTGCTGCTTTGGGTGCAAGGCCATTCATGTTCAAAGTGAATGAGCCAGCACCCAATGTGGGAGTGGGCTCTAGTTCAATGAGTGCAATGCCCATTTTGGCAGCCACGGCAACGGCAGGGCTGCTAGAGCCTTTTTCAACCACCAAGGCCTTGGCATTCAAGTCGTTCAGATAAAACTCAAACTCGTCGGCACGGTAGCTGGGGTTTAAGGGGGCTGATGTACAGCAGCAGGCCACTGTGACAAAGCTGGCGGCCATTTCTGCGCTGTTGGGCAAGACCAAGGCGACTCGATCGTTGCGGCCAATGCCAACTTGGTTAAAAGCTGTTTGAACGTATTGGCTCAGTTGACGCAAAGCTGAATACGAAAGGGGCGCACTGTTGGCGGCACTCAGACAAGTAGATGGGCCATTTCCAGCCGCCAAAAGTTCTATTAGGGTTTTCATTAGTTAGTGGGGAAAAAGTTGAATTTACAGGATTTCAATCTCGACAAACTACGAATCATTCTATTACGATACTTTTAAGTTTATTTAATTACCAGGGAGTTTATTGTGAAAGATCGCCTAGCCATGTCCCTTCAAACTGTTGCCTTGGTGCTGTGCAGTTCATTCTGCTTGAACGCTAACGCCCAAGCCAGTTGGGAGCCCACCAAAAGCGTTGAGTTCATCGTGCCAGCAGGCACGGGCGGTGGCGCTGATCAAATGGCGCGTTTTCTGCAAGGTGTGATTACCAAGCACAAGCTGATGGCCCAACCTTTGGTCGTGGTGAACAAGGCGGGCGGTGCAGGCGCAGAAGGATTTTTGGATGCCAAAAGCGCCCGACCGGATGGCCACAAAATCATCATCACACTGTCAAATTTATTCACCACGCCTTTGGCAACGGGGGTGCCTTTCAATTGGAAGGACCTGACGCCTGTGTCCATGTTGGCACTGGACGAGTTTGTACTCTGGGTCAATGCCGAGTCACCCTATAAAACGGTGGCCGACTTCACCAAAGCCATGAAGCAAGGCGAATCTGGCAAATACAAAATGGGTGGAACTGGCTCAAAACAAGAAGACCAGATCATCACGGTGGCCATTGAAAAAGCCACGGACAAAAAAATGATCTATATCCCTTTCAAAGGGGGCGGAGACGTGGCGGTTCAACTGGTCGGCAAGCACGTTGACACCACGGTGAACAACCCTATTGAAGCGGTAGCTCATTGGAAGGGTGGCACTTTAAGGGCGCTGTGTGTGTTCGATGCACAGGTCATGCCTTACCCGAAAAAAATCACTGCCACTCAGTCGTGGAAAGACATTCCCACTTGCAAATCACAAGGACTCGATGTGGAGTACTTGATGCTGCGCGGTATTTTCATGGCGCCCAAATCTACGCCAGCGCAAGTGGCTTATTACAACGATGTTTTCCAAAAAGTCCGTCAACTTCCAGAGTGGAAAGAATTCATGGAAACCGGCGCTTTCAAAGACACCTTCATGAAGGGTCAGGAATTTCAAGATTGGTTGCTGAAAGCCGAGGTGGAGCATTTCCGCCTCATGCGTGAAGCTGGCTTCTTGGCCAAATAAGAAATCTGAAGGACCTCATCATGAAATCAGGTTTACACCTGCAAACGCGGTGGATGGAGTTGTTGGTGGCTACCTGCTTTGTGGGTGTGAGCTTGCTGGTGATCACAGACAGTATTCGTGTAGGCAACGCATGGGGCAGTGATGGCCCAGAGCCTGGCTACTTTCCGTTCTACATTGGCTGCCTTTTGTTGGGCGGCGCAGTTTGGGTGATTGTTCAAACCTTGCTGGCTTGGAAACAAGACGATGGCAAAGAGGTGTTTGCTGAAAAGCATGAGTTCAATTTGATGTTGCTCATGCTCATCCCAACAGCGGTTTTTGTCGCCGCCATCTTTGTGTTGGGAATTTATGTGGCCTCACTTATTTTCGTTGCAGCCTTCATGGTCTGGCAAGGCAAATACAGTTACTTCAAATCCATCACGGTGGGCGCTGGTATCAGCGCGGCATTGTTTTTACTGTTTGAAATTTGGTTTTCACTGCCGCTGCCAAAAGGCTTCATTGAAACTTGGTTGGGCTATTGATCATGGAAGAACTCAATAACCTGTTTCAGGGCTTTGCCGTTGCGCTCACGCTGCCCAACATTGGCTTTATGCTGATTGGTATTTTTTTGGGTGTGTTAATTGGTGTGTTGCCTGGTTTGGGTGGTGCCAATGGCGTGGCCATTCTCTTGCCACTCACCTTTGGCATGTCACCCACGTCTGCCATCATCATGTTGTCTTGCATTTACTGGGGCGCATTGTTTGGCGGGGCCATCACGTCCATCCTGTTCAATATTCCTGGAGAGCCTTGGTCGGTGGCAACCACCTTTGATGGCTACCCTATGGCCCAAAAGGGCAAGGCCGCGAAAGCTTTAACCGCGGCATTCACGTCGTCTTTTGTGGGTGCTTTTGTGGCCGTTCTCATGGTGACATTTTTGGCACCTGTGGTGGCTAAATTTGCGCTTAATTTCGGGCCTCCTGAATTCTTTGCAGTTCAGTTGCTTACTTTTGCAAGCTTCATTGGCATGAGCAAAGAGCCGCCCGTCAAAACCTTGATGGCCATGATGCTCGGTTTTGCTTTGGCTGCCGTAGGCTTAGACAGCGTGACCGGCACATTGCGCATGACCTATGGCCAAGAAAGTTTGCTCAAAGGCTTTGACTTTTTGGTTGCGGTCATTGGTCTCTTTGGCATTGGTGAGATTTTGCTCACCATGGAGGAGGGCCTTGCCTTTAAAGGACACAAGGGTCGCATCAGCCTGAGAGACGTTCTCGACACCTGGAAAGAGCTGCCCAAATACTGGGCCACTTCATTGCGCGCGTGCTTGATTGGCTGCTGGATGGGCATTACCCCAGGCGGAGCAACACCGGCTTCGTTCATGAGTTATGGCACGGCAAAGCGTATTTCCAAACATCCCGAAGAATTTGGCAAGGGTGCCATTGAGGGCGTGATTGCCCCCGAAACAGCTGCCCATGCTGCGGGCACCAGCGCCTTGTTGCCCATGCTCACGCTGGGTATTCCTGGCTCACCCACCGCTGCCGTGTTGCTGGGTGGACTGCTGATTTGGGGTTTGCAACCGGGTCCTTTGCTGTTCACTGAACAAAAAGATTTTGTCTGGGGCCTGATTGCCTCGATGTACCTGGGCAACATTGTGGGCTTGATTGTGGTTTTGACCACCGTGCCTTGGTGGGCCGCCATTTTGAGAATCCCGTTCTCGATCATCGCGCCCGTGATTGTGGTGATTTGTGCTGTGGGTGCCTACACCGTTCACAACAGTTTGCTGGATGTCGTTTTGATGTTGGTGTTTGGCTTGATGGGCTATGCCTTTAAAAAGCTCAAATACCCGATGGCACCTTTGGTCTTGGCCTTGGTGCTGGGAGACATGGCTGAAACCAGTTTCAGACAGTCCATGCTCATTTCTAAAGGCAACTTAGGAGTTTTTGTGAGCACCCCCTTGGCCGGCACGATTACGGTCTTGGCCCTCATCATGCTTTTATGGCCATTGCTTGGCCACTTGAAAAAACTCAGTCGAGGCTAAGGCCTTTGCCTTTTTTCAACACACTTTGCTCGAGCAAACGCGTCATGGCGTAAACCGAGTCGAGTGTGGGGGTGGGCATGTTGCAAATTCTGCCAAGCTCTATCACGCTGCCTAAGAGCGCTTCTAACTCTAAAGCCTTGCCATGTTCAATGTCTTGCAGCATGGAGGTTTTGTGCGCGCCCACAGCTTGTGCACCCGCTATTCGTTTGTCAATGCTGATTTTGAATTGAACGCCTAGTTTTTCTCCTACAGTTTGAGCTTCCGCCATCATGGTGGCCGCCAAATTGCGGGTGAGATCAAAATTGCAAATGTCTTCTAGTGTGGCGTGCGTTAAAGCAGACACGGGGTTGAAGGTCAGGTTGCCCCAAAGCTTGACCCAAAGTTCGCTGCGAATGTCTGTGGACACAGGGGTTTTGAATCCTGCGGCAATCATGGCCTGCGCCAGTGCGGTCACTCGTTCTGATTTTTCGCCACTGGGCTCGCCCAAGGTAAAGCGATTGCCTTCAATGAGTTTGACAACGCCAGGGGCTACCAACTCTGCGGCGGGGTACACCACCGCACCAATCACCCGCTCCGGGCCAATGTGCTGCCACTGCGCACCGCCAGGGTCGATGGAAGTCAATTGACGATTTTGATACTCGCCCACCAGGTTGTAAAAGTACCACCAAGGCACGCCGTTTTGCAGGGTGACGACGGCGGTCTTGTTGTGGCACAGCCTACCAATTTGTTCTGCCACAGGGCTGACCTGATGCGATTTCATGGTCAAGAACACATAGTCGTGCGGCGTAGCCTCCTCGATGGTGCAGGCTTTGACATTGGGGGCATGCAGCGATGTGCCGTCTTCCAAGTTCAGTGTCATGCCATGGGCTTGAATGGCTTTGAGGTTTTCGCCGCGCGCAATGAAGGTGACCTTATTGCCTGACAAGGCCAACTTGACACCCAGGTAACCCCCAATCGCGCCTGCGCCGACTATGGCAATGTTCAAACTCATGCTGACTCTTTCATGGTGTTAGAGAGGGTGCCAATGCCTTCAATGGCCACTTCGACCACTGCATCATTTTGCCAAGGCATGGCCCCGAGAGAGGTGCCGCAAGAAATCATATCGCCCGCTTCTAAGGTCATGCCTCTGGAGAGTTTGGCGACCAACTCTTGCGGTGAAAAGAACATGTCACTGACCGCATAATTTTGGCGCTCTCGGCCATTGACTTTGGCTGTCACGATGGTTTTGCTGCAATCTAAGTCGGTTTCGATCCAAGGGCCGAAAGGGGTAAAGCCATCAAAATTTTTAGCGCGAGTCCATTGCTCAAAACTGGTGTCTGAACGGAGCAGTTCAACGGCAGTGACATCGTTGACACACGTATAACCAAAAATATGGTGCGCAGCTTCTGCCAGGGGAATGTCACGGCCGCGTTTGCCAATGACGATGCCCAGTTCGGCTTCGTACACCACTCTGCCTACATCTTGTTGGGGCCGAATCACAGCTTGAAGATGATGCGAATAGGAGTTGGGTGATTTGAGAAAGTAGAGTGGCTCTGTGGGTGCATGCCAGCCATTCTTTTCTGCAGCCGCTTTGAAATTGTTCCAAAGGGCCAACACTTTGGTGGGATGGCAAGGCGCTAAAACCTCGACGGCCGACAAAGGCAAGGAAACGCCAGTGGGTTGAGGATTTTCAAACAAAGAGCCTTGATGAACATGGAGGGTGTCACCCACCAACTGACCCAAGCCAACCTGGCCTTGGTGTGAATAACGCAACCACTTCATGTGGGTCTCCTACCGGCGGATTCAAAAATGTTTTAAATAAGGTGTCTGCAAGTGCCACTGGACCGGCATCCTGAACCGGGGTTCAGGTGGGCAAGGTCAGACTGGCGTTGGGTTCATCTGACGCGAGATGATCACGCTCACCAGACGATGTTCCAAGCCCGGGCTCTAAGAGCATTGGTTCAAGGAAATATAAAGCCCAGCATGCACTGCAGACA
>Ga0214921_10001850_pt1 | contig 35412 bp, 26 predicted proteins | sample LL1505_MetaG_FD_177992 | JGI IMG/M metagenome (GOLD analysis project Ga0214921, IMG submission 177992) | Freshwater microbial communities from Lake Lanier, Atlanta, Georgia, United States - LL-1505 | ecosystem: Environmental > Aquatic > Freshwater > Lake | place: USA: Georgia | collected... | reverse complement strand
TGGCACAAAATAATGGCTACAACACAGTGATGTCACACCGAAGTGGTGAGACAGAAGACAATACCATTGCAGATTTAGCAGTAGCATTGAACTGTGGTCAAATTAAGACAGGTTCCGCATCACGTTCCGATCGTATGGCTAAATACAACCAATTGATCCGTATCGAAGAGCAATTAGGCGAAACTGCATTTTTCCCAACAAAGGGTAAATTGAAGTTTGGTAATAAATAGTTTAAGTTTTTTTTATGCAAGCAATCAAAAAAATTATTCCATTTATAGCCAATCGCTATTTTATTTCCATCTTGGCTTTTGTATTATGGATGCTTTTTTTTGATCAACGCAATTTTTTTCTTCAAAAAGATCGAGCAGCTGAATTGGAGAAACTAGAACAAGCCAAAGGATACTATGAAAAAGAAATTTCAACGACACAAGAACAGTTGAATAATCTACAAAGTAATCCAGATGCTGTAGAAAAATATGCAAGAGAGCGTTATCTTTTAAGAAGAGAAGGAGAAGAAGTGTATATATTTGAGGACACTTTTGCGACTGGTGCTGAGCAAAAAAAATAAGGATTCCTTTGCATGAAAAAACAAGAACGTTATCAGGGCGTCATTGATTATTTTTTAACCAATGTACCTATTGCTGAAACCGAATTGACTTATGACAATCCATTTCAATTATTGGTGGCTGTCATACTTTCTGCTCAGTGCACGGACAAGCGTGTGAACTTAACTACACCGGGTATCTTTAAAAAATATCCGAATCCAGAAACCATGTCCAAAGCGAGCTTCGACGATTTATTTCCTTTAGTCCGAAGCATTTCTTATCCTAACAATAAAACAAAACATTTAATTGGCACGAGTCAATTATTGATTTCTAAATTTAACGGGGCAGTACCAATGACCATCCCTGAGTTGATTCAATTGCCAGGTGTGGGTCGTAAAACAGCAAACGTCATTACTAGTGTAATAGATCAACAACCCAATATGGCTGTCGATACCCATGTCTTTAGAGTGAGCAGAAGAATTGGATTGGTGCCGATGACAGCCACCACACCACTTGCAGTGGAGAAAGGTTTAATCAAAAATATTCCGTCTGAATTAGTACATAAAGCGCATCATTGGCTCATCTTACATGGCAGGTATACTTGTTTGGCACGCAGTCCAAAATGTGACACTTGCGGCATCACTCCATTTTGTAAATACTATGCTGCTACAAATAAGATTCAATCGCTGTAATCAATTCTTGTTTTGTAATTGGAATCCCCATGATTTTATTGTAGCCTTTCGCATCTACTAAATATTGATCTCTGATAATTTTAATCAATTGACCATTGTTAATTTCAGGAATTAAAATCGTTTCAAACCCAGCTAAAATTTCGCCTAAGTTTTTTGGGAAAGGGCGCATATACTTAATGTGGGCATGGCTAACAGCCTTGCCTTGACTTTGCAATTGCAATGCAGCACTTTTAATAGTACCATAAGTAGAACCCCATCCAAGCACCAATACTTTTCCACTTGATGCGCCACTGTCTATTGTTTGTAAAGGAATGTAGTCTGCTATTTTATCTACTTTAGCCTGTCTCATTTTTACCATGAATTCATGGTTCTCTGGGTCGTAGCTTACATTGCCTGTTTCGTGTTGCTTTTCGATACCACCAATTCGATGTTCTAATCCTGGAGTACCAGGAACCGCCCATGGTCTTGCTAATTTCTCATCTCTTTTATAAGGCAAGAATTTTTCTTCTCCTTCTGCTAAACTTGTTTTGAATTTGACTTCAATTGCAGGTAAGTCCGATGCAGCAGGAAATTTCCATGGCTCTGCGCCATTGGCAATATATCCATCACTTAAAAGAATGACCGGTGTCATATGTTGTAACGCAATTTTCACTGCTTCAAAAGCCATAAAGAAACAGTCGCTTGGAGTAGATGCAGCTAATACAGGAATCGGTGCTTCTCCGTTACGACCATAATAGGCTTGCATTAAATCACTTTGCTCTGTTTTAGTAGGTAAACCAGTAGAAGGGCCCCCTCTTTGGATATTGATAATTAACAATGGAATTTCTAACATCGTCGCTAAACCAATTGCTTCTGTTTTTAAAGCCATACCTGGACCAGAAGTGGTCGTTAAACCTATTGATCCACCATAGCTTGCGCCAATTGCTGCTGTGATCCCTGCAATTTCATCTTCTGCCTGAAAAGTTTTAATACCAAAATTTTTATACTTACTCAATTCGTGTAAAATATCAGAGGCAGGTGTAATTGGATAAGACCCAAGGAATAAAGGCAGGCCACTTTTTTGAGCTGCTGCAATTAAACCCATTGATAATGCTTGATTCCCCATGATACTTCTGTAAGTACCAGGTTCCATTTTTGATTTTTCTACCTTATACCTTGCATTGAATAATTCAGCAGTTTCTCCATAGTAATAACCTGCTTTTAACACATCAATATTGCTCTTTAATATATTTTCTTTCTTTCCAAATTTCTCTTCTAAAAAATCAATCGTGTTGTCTAAGTTTCTATTGTACAACCAATAAATTAAGCCCAGTACAAACATATTCTTTGCACGATCACGTTCTTTTGTTCCTAATTCTGTATTGGACTTTAATGCTTCTCTTGTCAATTTTGTAATATCCACTTTGGTTAATTCATAACCATCTAAGCTACCGTCTTCTAAAGGATTAATGCCTTCTGGATAGGCAGCGAGTCTTAAATTTTTTGAATCAAATCCTTCGATATTTGCAATAATTTTTCCGCCTTTTTTTAAGCCTTTTAAATTCACTTTTAAAGCAGCAGCATTCATCGCCACCAATACATCACAGGTATCACCTGGGGTATAGACTGGGTTAGAACTAAAGTGTATTTGAAATCCACTCACACCTGGTAGGGTGCCGATAGGGGCTCTAATTTCCGCAGGAAAATCTGGGAAAGTTGCTAAATCAATTCCTAGTAAGGCGGTGTTGTTGGTAAATTGCTGGCCGGTCAATTGCATTCCATCACCACTATCACCAGCAAATTTGATCACGACGTCCTGTAAAACAACTTCTTCTTGCATATGCATCAATTGGATAACAAAGTTACAATGCATCGCCTCTAAAACCGCATCTTTTATGGGATTATTCTGATTTCTTGTTTAAGTTTGCGCATTCAATATCAATGTTTTATGTCCATTTTGTCTCTTTTTTACCTGATGACTCAATCTTTAATGCTTGGGATTGGTTTGAATGCCACGGAAATTAGGCAGACAGCAAAGCCAATTGTGCAAACAATTCTGCAAGCAAAGTCCAAGGTTCCGAGGCCAATGGATAGGGCGACTAAATATGTTTACCTAAGTTTTGATGATGGTCCTTTGTTTGGCACTTCGGCATGTATTTCTATATGCAAGAATGAGAATGTAAAAGCAACATTTTTTGAGATTGGTTTACATCAATCAAGGTCAAAATGGGGTAAAAATTTATACAATCGTATTGTAAGTCGTCCTGATTTATTTTTATTGTGTAACCATAGTTTCACACATACTTATGGTAAATATGTACAGTTTTACAATCATCCAGATGCAGCATTAGCTGATTTTTTACATGCAGCAGTGGTCTTAAAAACAACTAATAATATTGTTCGATTACCCGGGAACAATGGATGGAGAACAGACAGCATTCGATTTTCTAGCAAAATGGTTCGTCCTTTAATTAACAAGTTGGATAGTGCTGGATTGAATGTAGTTGGATGGGATCTAGAATGGAACTTCAATCATCAAGGACGCCCCATTCAATCTGCTACTCATATGGCCAATTTGGTGGATAGTATGTTTGCCCAGAAAGCCAATAAAACAAAGAACCATTTAGTCGTTTTAATGCACGATCATATGTTTAAAAATTCAGCAGATTCTGCAGCGCTTGTTCAATTTATACAATTGCTAAAGTCTAGCAATCAATACCAATTTGCCCTTTTGAATCGCTATCCAGGATTAAAAAAATAAAGGATTAACATTTTTTAAAGCCGGTGTTTGGTTGCAATTTTGTACTTTTATACTAGATAAAATTTAAAAATATGGCAGCATTTAAAACAGGTAATCCAACTTTAACAGAAAAAATATTTGACAAGTCATTGCATGACAATGCGAATGCATTTGGTGTCATGAGTGTACGCGGTACCATCAACAAATTTGGCTTTTTATTATTGATGGTGTTGGCCTCGGCAATGTACGTTTGGAACGTTTATGCAGAAGGCAATACCAATACTGCAACCACTTTAATGATTGCAGGTGCAATTGGCGGATTGGTGTTAGCATTGGTGGTGATGTTTAAACCACAATGGGCTGGTTATATCACACCAGCATACGGTATTTTAGAAGGTTTATTTATAGGAGGTATCAGTGCATTTTTTAATGCGATGTTTGCTAAGAATTATCCAAACATCATTTTACATGCTGTTGGATTAACATTAGGTGTGGCTGTGGCGATGTTCTTTTTATATAATTTTAGAATCATTACCGTAACCAATAAATTAAGATCCATTATCATGTCTGCAACTATGGGCATTGGACTGTTTTACTTGATTGTATGGATTGCAGGCATGTTTGGTTTTGAAATGGGTTTTGCTTTTGATAGCTCTCCATTGAGTATTGGTATTAGCTTATTCATTGTGGGCATTGCTGCATTGAATTTATTATTAGATTTTGATGCAATCGAAAAAGCTGCAGAGATGGGCGCACCAAAGTATATGGAATGGTATGGTGCATTTGGTTTGCTAGTGACCTTAGTTTGGTTGTACTTAGAAATGTTGAAATTATTGAGTAAGTTGAATTCTAGAGACTAATGGAATACCAACGCGGAAGTCTTAGCAACGAGGAGTTAATTCATTTATACGAGTCCATTTTATGGCCAAGAATGATTGAAGAAAAAATGTTGGTTTTACTTAGGCAAGGAAAAATCAGCAAATGGTTCAGTGGCATTGGACAAGAGGCAATTGCAGTGGGCGCTACCTTAGCCATGGATCCTACAGAATGGATCATGCCTTTACACCGAAATTTAGGTGTATTCACTTCACGCAAAATGCCTTTGACCGATTTATTCAAACAATGGCAAGGTGATCGAAGTAGTTATAGTAAAGCAAGAGAAAGAAGTTTTCATTTTGGCAGTAAGGCGCATCATGTATGTGGTATGATTTCTCATTTAGGGCCCCAACTGGCCATTGCGGATGGGGTTGCTTTAGCCTATCAACAAAGAGGACAGCTAAAAGCAAGTATGGCATTCACAGGAGATGGGGGAACAAGCGAAGGCGATTTTCACGAAGCCTTGAATGTGGCTGCTGTATGGGATCTACCCGTTATTTTCATCATCGAAAACAATGGCTATGGTTTGAGTACGCCAACCAATGAACAATACAAATGTGATCATTTAGTAGAGCGCGCAAAGGGTTATGGCATGGAAGGGATACGCATTGATGGAAATAATATTTTAGAAGTCTATCAAACAGTAAAAGGGGTGCGCGATTATTGCATCAATCAACAGAAACCTTATTTGATCGAATGTGATACTTTTAGAATGCGTGGGCATGAGGAAGCAAGTGGTGTAAAATATGTGCCAAAGCATTTGATGGAAACTTGGTCCCTGAAAGATCCGATTAAAAACTACGAGCAATTCTTAATACAAGAAAATGTGTTGACAGAAATGCAAGTGGCAGCTATTCGAAACCAATTCAAAGAACAGTTGGACGAAGATTTAAGAAAAGCGATGGAGCCTGAAATATTTGAACCTACTATTGCTGCTGAATTAGTAGATGTGTTTGCACCTATTCCTGTTTCAACTATTCCGGATTATAGTTTGGTTGAGACAGCACAGAAAACCAATAAACGATTTATCGAAGCCATTAGTGATGCATTGAAACAATCAATGGAAAAATATCCAGAGATGATCATCATGGGACAAGATATTGCTGAATATGGCGGTGCATTCAAAATCACAGAAGGATTTGTAGATCAATTTGGAAAACAAAGAATTAGAAATACACCTATATGCGAAAGTGCCATTGTAGGTGCAGCATTGGGCTTAAGTTTGGAAGGCGTAAAGTCGGTAGTAGAAATGCAGTTTGCTGATTTCGTAACAGTAGCATTCAATCAAATTGTCAATAATTTAGCAAAGATGCATTACCGTTGGGGACAAAATGCCGACGTTGTGGTGCGTATGCCAACAGGTGGTGGAGTGGGTGCAGGTCCTTTTCATTCTCAATCCAATGAAGCTTGGTTCACGCATGTGCCAGGATTGAAAGTAGTGTATCCATCCAATCCAACCGATGCAAAAGGATTATTAATTGCTGCACTAGCAGATCCCAATCCAGTTTTATATTTTGAACATAAAGCATTGTACAGAAGTATTGAGGAAGCGATTCCGGATGACATGTATCAAATTGAAATTGGTAAAGCACATATGGTGCAAGCAGGTACAGATGCGACCATCATTACTTATGGCATGGGCGTACTATGGGCAAAAGCCTATCAACAAGCACATTTGGATCAGTCCATTTATATACTAGACCTAAGAACCTTGTCACCATTGGATTATAACGCAATTGAATTGGCGGTGAAAGCAACAGGTAAATTAATGCTCTTGCACGAAGACAATTTAACAGGTGGTATTGGTGGCGAGATCAGTGCCTGGGTAGCAGAACATTGCTTTACTCATTTAGATGCACCAATTATGCGATGCGCCTCTTTGGATACACCTATTCCATTCAATAAAACATTGGAGCAACAATACATGGCCAATGATCGTTTAGAAGAAATGATGCAGCAATTATTAAATTACTAGACTAATAAAAAAAGCCCCTTAAATTTTCTTAAGGGGCTTTTTTTTAATTAGGGTTATTACTACGATACACCCTCAAAAAATTTCCACCCAATACTTTTTTAATATCCTTATTGGAATAACCTCTTGCGATTAAGGCTTTAGTGAAATTAGGATAATCTAATACGGTACTCAATCCTTGTGGTGCAGAATTAATACCATCAAAGTCAGAGCCAATTCCCACATGGTCGATGCCAATTAATTGTACAATATGATCAAAGTGTTGCATTAAATTTTCAATAGTAGGCTTGATGGCTTCGCTTTCGGTTTTGTATTTATCTGATAACAATGTAAAAGCATATTCCCTTTGAATACCTGTAGCTAAAAGTGAATCCACTTCTGCTGCATGTGCTTTTCTAAATGCCATATCTTTTTTACTAAAATTACTATCTACAAATCCGGAGAAAAAGTTCAAGCAAATTACACCACCATTTTTTCCGATGGCTTTAATTTGATCATCTTTTAAATTTCTTGATACTGGATTAATACTATAGGCATCGCTATGGGAAGCAATCACAGGTTTTGTAGTGGTATGGATGGCATCCCAAAATGTGGCTTCTCCAACATGAGAAATATCAACGATGATGCCTAATTGATTCATGCGTGCAATGATTGTCTTGCCAAAAGAGGTCAACCCTTTTGGACCAGTATATTTTGAATTTTTTTCATCTGCATGAGAGCTTGCCCATGATGGTGAATTGTTCCAAGTCAAAGTCATGTAACGCACACCTCGTTTGTAAAATGTATCTAGTCTATTGATATTGTCCTCAATCATGTGTCCACCTTCTACACCATACTGTCCTACAATTTTTCCAGCTTTTAAAGCCAATTGTATGGACTTCCAATCTTTAGCAATCACTATTTTATCTGGGTTTCTTGCAGCGACTGCATCCATCGTATCCATCTCACGCATGGCCCAAGCATATGGATTGACTTTTTCTCCATCACACCAAATTGAAAATAATTGATAGTCCAATCCACCTGTTTTAAATCTTTTTAAATCGGAATGATTGATGCCAGTCAAGTCTTGGTCAAAACTTACTTTCTTTTCGATACATGCTGTTATAGCATCATTGTGTGTATCCACTAAAACCGACTTGTAGTGAATTTTTTGGGTAAACCCTGTGATGCTGATTGCGCAAAATAGGACTGATAGATATTTCATAGGTGGGATCCTTTTAATTGACAACTAAAATAGCTATTTTTGTGCACAGAAAAACGACTATGTTAGATAAATTAGAAGCCATAAAAGCAAGATTTGACCAGGTAGGGGTGGCTTTGACCAATCCAGAGATCATCAATAACCAATCTGAATTTGGTAAGTTCAGTAAGGAATACCGTGCTTTAGAGAAAATCGTCCTTCCCTATGAGCGCTATGTGAAAGTATTGGCGGAACATAAATTTGCAAAAGAAAGTTTGAATGGAGATGATGCGGATATGCGTGAATTGGCAAAAATGGAATTGCCTGCACTAGATGAAGAGAAAGAAAATTTAGAAAAAGAGTTGACAAAATTATTAATTCCAAAAGATCCACAGGACGATAAGAATGCCATCATTGAATTAAGAGCAGGCACTGGTGGAGATGAAGCAAGTTTATTTGTAGGTGATTTATTGACAATGTATACAAGGTATTGTCAGAAAAAAGGATGGAAAGTAGCTGTAGCAAGTGAGAGTGAAGGATCGGTGGGTGGTTATAAAGAAGTGATATTAGAAGTAGTTGGTGAAGATGTATATGGTACCATGAAATTTGAAAGTGGTGTACACCGCGTACAAAGGGTCCCAAGTACCGAAACCCAAGGTAGGGTCCATACTTCAGCAGCTACGGTGGCCGTGATGCCAGAAGCAGAAGAAGTGGACTTTGTATTGAATCCAGCAGATGTGAAAATGGAAACTTCTCGAAGTGGTGGTGCTGGTGGACAGAACGTAAATAAAGTAGAGACGAAAGTCATGTTGACACATATTCCAACCGGTACAGTCATCATCTGTCAAACAGAGCGTTCGCAGTTAGGTAACCGTGAGAAAGCCATGGGGATGTTGCGTACAAAATTATTTGAAGAGCAAGTGCGTAAACAAGAAGATGAAATTTCAAGACATCGTAAAACATTGGTGAGCACGGGCGATAGAAGTGCTAAGATTAGAACCTATAACTGGCCACAGGGAAGGGTTACAGACCATCGTGTGAATGTAACTTCTTATAATTTAGATGCGGTAATCAATGGAGAAATCGAAGAATTCATTGAAGCTTTACAAATGGCAGAGAACGCAGAAAAAATGTTAGTGCAAAACTAATTTACCTAGCTAAACTTTGTTCCCAATCCCAAGCAGTACGCATCATGTCTTCCAAATCGTATTGACAGTGCCATCCTAATTGCTTGACTGCTTTATCATTGTTGGCATAAATAGAAACAATATCTCCTGCTCTGCGTGGTCCAATCTCATAATTGAGTTGTACGCCACTTACTTTTTCAAAAGCATGGATGGCTTCTAATACTGTAATGCCATTACCAGTTCCTAGATTAAATATTTCGCAACTATTGGATAGATTGTTTTTCATGGAATATTGTAGGGCCAATGTGTGCGCATGCGCAATATCGCAAACATGAATATAGTCCCTGATACAAGATCCGTCACGGGTTTCGTAATCATTGCCATGCACTTGCATCTTAGGTAATTTGCCAATTGCAGTTTGTGTAATGGCAGGTACTAAGTTTTGTGGACGACCTATTGGCAATTCTCCAATGGCAGTCGAAGGATGTGCACCTACTGGATTAAAATACCTAAGTAATATTGTTGATAATGGATGTGCCAAAGCTGCATCCTTCACAATGGTTTCGCCCATTTGCTTGGTGGCACCATAAGGAGAAGCGGCCGTTTGCAATGGTGTAAGTTCTGTTACAGGAATGGTGTCAGGATTGCCATATACTGTACAAGAAGAAGAGAAAATAAAATGGGGTGCATTGTATTTAACTGCAAGCTGTAATAAATGCACTAAAGAGCCAATATTGTTTTCGTAATAATCTAATGGTTTTTCAACAGATTCTCCGACTGCTTTATAAGCAGCAAAATGAATGATACCAGCAATATCAGGGTGGGCAATAAAGACCGCTTCTGTGGCCGCTTTATTGGTTAGATCTACTTTATAATTTGTAATTTTTTTTCCAGTTATTTTTTCGATGCCTAATAATGACTCATCTGAAGCTCTAGATAAATTATCAATAGAGATTACATTGAATCCATTTTCGATTAAATCCACAATGGTATGTGCACCTATAAATCCACAACCACCGGTAACTAGAATAGTTTGCATTAAGAAATTTTAGAATACAAAGAAACGAAAATATTAGTGAAAATGAACTTATAGCTATTGAGCCAATGTAAATCCAACGGTGGTACCTACGTTGATTTGGCTTCTCACATGGATATTTTCGCCATGCGCTTCAATAATATGTTTGCAAATGGCTAAACCCAATCCAGTACCACCAATTTCTCTGCTTCTGGCATCGTCTGTTCTGTAGAATCGTTCAAATAATCTTGGGATATGGGATTCTTCTATACCAATGCCATTATCAGTAATTTCAATTAAAACTTTGTTGTCTTCTAAATAGTACACGCTTGCAATAATTTCTCCATCAATTTTTCCATACTTCACTGCATTGGAAAATATATTCACTAATACTTGATAAATTTTATTTTTATCAGCAAAAACTTCAACTGGTTCTTCACTCCCTTTTTTTATGTGAAATTGAATATTTTTTTTAAGTAGTTTAACATTCAAGTTTTGAAATACTTCTGCGATCAAGTCTTGTATAATGAAATGTTGCTTTAGGATGGGCTCTTTATTAATCTCTAAGTTAGTAATTACATCCACATCATTTAAAAGACCAACTAGACGTTGGACATTGGCTTCTGCTTGTTTGATGAATTTGGCACTGAGTTTTGGATCCTCTACCGCGCCATCTGCTAATAATTCTAAATAACCTTGTATTGCAAAAATGGGTGTCTTTATTTCGTGAGATAGATTTTGTAGAAATTCTTTTCTAAACTGTTCATTGGATTGCAATGTTTGAATTTCATTTGTTTTTTGTGTGGCCCATTTTTCTACATCCACTCGGACATCGTCTATCCCTTTATTTGGTAAGATATATTTTTGATAAGCCTCTTCTCTTTTGCTGGCTTTGGTGTAAGAAATCAACTTATAAATAAGCTTAATTTTTCTGTAGATAAATAACTCAAGTATTTGGAATACTAGTAAGTAGACGACAACAAAACAAACAATGAAATAAGCCAATAGCAGTTTCCAGTTTGTAATCAACACAAATACACTCAAAGCAATCAAGCTAGACATAATGAGTGCAGTCAATAATGCCAATTGTTTTGGAGAAAGGTTTTTATTTTTGAACATGTTGTAATGGAGCTATCTAAGCCTGAAACAAAGGTATTTAGTTTCGGCTAATAGTCAAATTTATATCCAACACCTTTAACAGTGGTAATACAGTCAATGCCTAATTTCACCCTTATTTTTCGGATGTGTACGTCAATGGTTCTATCTCCAACAATGACGTCGTTGCCCCATACCTGAGATAAGATCTCATTTCTTAAAAAGACACGACCAGGTTGAGCTGCTAATAGATAGAGTAATTCAAATTCCTTTTTTGCCAATACATGAACTACGCCGTTTAGAATAGTTTTATATTGTTCTGAATCTATCACAAGGTCTTTAATATTTAAGGTCTTAGTTTCTTTATTTGCAGGTTGTATTCTTCTGAACAATGCACTGATTCTACTCACAAGTACTTTAGGACTAATTGGTTTATTGATAAAATCATCTCCTCCTAATTCTAAACCTTTGATATGAGAAGCTTCGTCGTTCAATGCGGTTAATAATACAATCAATGTTTTATCAAACTGTTTGTTAGCTCTTAAAAACTCACATACTTCAAAACCATTGCGCTTAGGCATCATGATATCTAAAATGATGCAATCTGGATTAAACTCTTTTGCTTTCTCGATGGCTTCACTCCCGTCTTTTGCAGATTCAACTTCATATCCCGCTTTATTCAAGTGGAAGCTTATAATTTCGATGATATCTGGTTCATCGTCTGCAATGAGTATTTTGATAGGACTATTTTCCATAAATTATTAAACAAAAATACCCTTTAATAAGCATATGAATAAGATAGGGCAGTATTAATTAATTGTTAACTACCGACTTATTGTTAACTATACTCAGCGCTTTTTAACCTTTTAATAAATGCAAAATATATGGATTTGCTTTCTGCTCTCTACCCCAAGTGGTTGATGGACCATGGCCCGAATAGATGGTCATGGTATCTGGTAATGGGAATATCTGTGTTTGTATGCTTTTAATTAAATCCAGCGGGTTGCTTCCAGGTAAGTCGGTTCTACCCACGCCATCTTTAAAAATCAAATCTCCTCCAATCAAAAAATCTTGAGCTTCATGGTAAAAGCATACACTTCCTGGAGAATGCCCTGGTGTCTCAAGCACTTTAAAAACGTCATCTCCAAATTGAATCAATTCATCTTGTTGTATGTATTGCACTTTGCCTTTGTAAGCTTCCGTAGGCACACCCCATCTTGCACCACCTTCTGGCAAACGGTCAATGACTGCTTGTTCTTTCTGATGAAATAAAGCAGTTAAACCGTAAGTGTCACTCACAAAATTATTGCCAAAGACATGGTCTAAATGACAATGTGTATTGAGTAATAATTTAGGTGTTAAATGATTGTCTGCAATGAATTTAGCAAGCTGTGCTTCTTCATGTTTTAAATAGCAACCTGGGTCAACAATGATGGCATCTTTTTTATTATTATATAGGACGTATGTATTTTCTTGAAAAGCATTGAAACAAAAACTGTGGATAGTCAACATGAATTAAAATTTATTTTTTGAGCGCCTCTAAAATATTTTTTACAATCGCAGGCCCTTCATAAATAAATCCAGTCCATACTTGCACTAAACTTGCTCCAGCATCTAATTTCGCTTTAGCATCTGGAGGTTTGAAAATGCCACCACTTGCGATAATAGGTAATCGATCACCAATGCCTTTGTATAAATAGTCCAATACTTGATTTGATTTTTGTAGCAATGGTTGTCCACTTAATCCGCCTGCTCCTGCCGCATTCGCAATTGCTGTATTTTTTGGATTCAACAGGCTGCGATCCAATGTTGTATTGCTTGAGACCAACCCATCAATTTTTACTTCCGAAGTCAATGCAATGATATCATCTAAGGCACTCTTTTCTAAGTCGGGGGCAATTTTTAATAAAATTGGTTTATTATTTTTGTTAATCAACTGTAACTCAGAAAAGATTTTTCTTAAAGCTTCTTTTTCTTGTAATTCACGCAAACCTGGTGTATTAGGAGAACTTACATTTACTACAAAATAATCTACCACTTCTTCTAATCCAGTAAAATTGGTGCAATAATCTTTCCAAGCATCCTGATTTTCAGTCACTTTATTTTTTCCAATATTGCCACCAATAATTAAATTGGATTGGGTAGTTGCTTTTCTTGCTTTTAATCTTTTTGCAATCGCTTCCACACCATCATTGTTAAAGCCCATGCGATTGATCAATGCTTGTTGATCTGTGAGTCTAAACAATCTTGGTTTCGGGTTACCAGCTTGTTGCTTAGGGGTCACCGTGCCAATTTCAACAAATCCAAAACCCAATAATTCCAATGCATCTAAATGTGTTGCGTTCTTATCAAATCCTGCACCAAGTCCCACTGGGTTGGGAAAATGTAAACCAAAAACCGTCTTGGCTAAACTTGGGTTTTGTACATGAAAATAGTTATGCAAAAAAGTATTCAAAACAGGAGTTGCTGCAGCTAAGTCTAAACCCTTCATGGAGACCTTGTGTGCAGTTTCGGGAGGGAGTAAAAAAAGGGTGTTTCTGAGGAATGGATAAATCATACCCAAATTTACAATGAAATATTTAGTTGCATAAACAACTGTTTATAAAAAAGCCTACATTTATGGCGTCAATCAAAGACTTTTTTATGCAAGAAGCTTATATCGTAGCTGGTTTTAGAACAGCAGTGACCAAAAGTAAAAAAGGCGGGTTCCGATTTATGCGCTCCGACGAATTAGCCATTGAACTCATTCAGGGTTTAATGAAATCCTTGCCTGCATTGGAACATAAATTAATTGACGATGTCATTGTGGGCAATGCAGTGCCTGAAGCAGAACAAGGTTTACAATTTGGTAGAATCATTGCTGCAAAAGCTTTGGGCATCGAAGTGCCTGGTATCACCATCAATCGTTATTGCGCAAGTGGTTTAGAAAGTATCGCCATGGCAACTGCTAAGATTAGAACAGGCATGGCAGATTGCATTATTGCAGGTGGTACAGAATCCATGTCCATGGTGCCTACTGCGGGTTGGAAAACGGTGCCAGCTTATTCGATTGCCAAAGACGAGCCAGATTATTATTTATCTATGGGTTTAACTGCCGAGGCAGTAGCCAATGAATACCATGTAAGTAGAGAAGACCAAGATGCTTTTGCATTGGCATCACACCAAAAAGCCAAACAAGCCATTGACAATGGTCATTTCAAAAAAGGCATTTTACCAATTGAAATTACAGAGACCTATATCAACGAGAAAAATAAAAAAGCAACCAGAAATTTCACAGTAGACACGGACGAAGGGGTTCGTGCAGACACCACTTTAGAAGCTTTAGCAAAATTAAAACCTGCATTTGCCGTAAAAGGTAGCGTGACTGCTGGTAACTCCTCTCAAACAAGTGATGGTGCAAGTTTTGTGGTAGTCATGAGCGAAAGCTTAATGCAATCCCTAGGACTCACACCAATTGGAAGATTGGTGAACAGCGCGGTAGCTGGCGTGCATCCCAGAATCATGGGCATTGGGCCAATAGAAGCAGTACCAAAAGTGTTGAAACAAGCTGGCATGAATTTAGACCAGATTGACCTATTTGAACTCAACGAAGCCTTTGCTTCCCAAGCCTTAGCGGTCATAAGAACGCTTGGATTAGACCAAGAAAAAGTGAATATCAATGGGGGTGCCATTGCCCTAGGACATCCTTTGGGTTGTACCGGGTCAAAGCTAACTGTACAGATAATCAATGACTTAGAGCGATTAAATAAGCGATATGGTATTGTTACAGCCTGTGTAGGTGGCGGTCAGGGCGTAGCGGGTATCATCGAAAAGCTCTAAATCAAAGTTCATTGCCATGTTCATAACAACGTTCATCCATTTTTTATTGATTTTTGGGTAAAATTCAATAGCTTAGAACTTCATTATTTTATAATAGAAAATAAAGTTCATATGCGTATTATTACTCTTGGATCAATGCTCTTGGCAGCTGTTTTGACAATCGGTCAAGCAAATGCACAAAAAGTAAAGAAAGCAGCTACGGCTCCAGTAGCAACTACTGAAAAAGTAGACATCAATAAAGTATTTAAAGATTGGAAACCAAGAAATATTGGACCAGCAAGTATGAGTGGACGTGTTACGACCATTGATGCAGAAGTGGCGAATCCAAACAATATATGGATTGGTGCTGCATCTGGTGGCGTTTGGAAAACAAACAATGCTGGTGTAAGTTGGACGCCTGTTTTTGATGAACAGCCTATTTTAAATATTGGTGCATTGGCTATTCAGCAATCTAATCCAAGCGTTGTTTGGGTAGGTACTGGAGAAGGTAATCCAAGAAACTCAATCAGCATTGGAGAGGGTATTTATAAAACCATGGATGCAGGTAGAACTTGGAAGCGTATGGGTTTAGAGCTAACTAGAAATATCCATAGAGTCATCATTGATCCAACTAATCCAAATACAGTGTATGCTGGCGCAATAGGAAATCCTTATGGGCAAAGTAAAAATAGAGGTGTATACAAAACAACAGATGGTGGAGATACTTGGAATCAAATCTTATTTACTAATGATACTTCGGGTCCTGGTGATATGATTATGGATCCATCTAATCCTAATAAATTATTTGTTGCTATGTGGCATCATTACCGTAATCCATTTCATTTAGAAAGTGGCGGTAAAGGAAGCGGTTTATACATGACCATTGATGGAGGTAAAAATTTCATCAAACTAGGAAAAGAACATGGTTTACCTGATGGCGATTTAGGTCGTGTAGGTATTACCATTAGTCGTTCTAATCCAAATGTGGTGTATGCTTTGGTGGAATCAAAGAAAAGTGGATTGTATAAGAGTGAAGATGGGGGCTATTCTTGGAAATTAGTGAATGGTCAAAAAGCAATTGTTGATAATCGTCCTTTCTATTTTCAAGATATCATAAGCGATCCATTGAATGAAAATACATTATGGTATATCAGTCAAACAGTTCAAAAAAGTATTGATGGTGGAAAGAATTTTGAAACCATTATTCCTTACAGTGGTATCCATCCAGATCACCATGCTTTTTGGATTCACCCAACCGATAATAAATACATTATTGATGGAAATGATGGTGGAATAGGTATCACACGTGATGGTGGTAAAACATGGATGTTTGATGAAAAAATTCCTGTAGGACAATTCTATCATGTGAATGTAGACAATGAAATTCCTTATCACGTCATGGGAGGTATGCAAGACAATGGTTCTTGGAGAGGCCCTGCGTATACAACAACTCAAGGCGGCATTCGTAATTTCGATTGGGATAATTTATGGGGTGGAGATGGATTTGATGCAATGCCAGACCCAGAAGATGCCAATTGGGTGTATGCAATGAGTCAAGGTGGAAGTGTAGGAAGATACAATACCGTTACAGGACAATCTTCTTCTATCAAGCCGCCAGCACCAGATGCAAAAACATTATTGCGTTTTAACTGGAATGCAGCGATTGCGCAAGATCCATTTGATAAAAAAACAATTTATTTTGGTTCTCAATTTTTACATAAGAGTACCAATAAAGGTGCTGCATGGGACATTATTTCTCCAGATTTAACCACCAATGATAGTGCTAAAATTGATCAAACAAACAACGGTGGATTGAGTATAGATATCACTGGTGCAGAAAATTATTGTACTATTATTTGTATTGCACCAAGTGCGGTACAAAAAGGGTTAATCTATATTGGTACGGATGACGGTAAAGTTCAAATGACAACCAATGATGGCGCAACTTGGACCGATCTAACAGCCAATATCACTGGCTTACCTAAAGGTGCTTGGATTCCACAAATTAGAACTTCCGCTTACAATGCAAACGAAGTATTTGTGGTGGCCAATAATTATAGACAAGGAGATTTCGCACCTTATATTTTTAGATCCATGGATGCGGGTAAAACTTGGACTAGAATGGTGGATGAAAAGAAAGTGACTGGTTATGCTTTAACAGTGTTGCAAGACCCAACCTCACCAAATTTAATTTTTGTTGGAACAGAACAAGGGATGTATATCAGTTTAGACAATGGAGTTCAATTCCAACAATGGAAGAACGGATATCCATCTGTATCTACTTATGATTTTGCTATTCAAGACAGAGAAGCAGATTTAGCGATTGCCACATTTGGTAGAAGCTTATGGATATTAGATGATATCAGACCATTAAGAAAACTAGCAGCAGCACAAACTGCTAAAACCTTTATGACTGTCCCTCCAACTGCAATCAATTTATCTATCAAGAATTCACCTTATGAGTGGAGCACTTGGGGTATGTGGGATGCGCCAAATAAACCAACAGGCATGGCCATTTCAATTTACTCAACTGATTCTGTGAAGAAAGCAAAAGTGCAAATCAAGGATGCTATGGACAGTGTAATTAGAAACTTAAATGTAAAATTAGATTCAACAGGTTTGAATAGAACTTATTGGGGCTTTGAACAAAAAGGAAAAAGAGGCGCTGGTGCACCAAAGTCTGGTGGCGGTGGATTCGGTAGAAGAATGGCAGAAGGTGCAGCAGATGCAAGCCCTTCAGAAGACAGAGAGTTCACAGGTAGAGATGTTTTACCTGGAAAGTATAAAGTAGTTGTTACTGTTGGTAATTGGAAAGATTCAGCCATGGTGAACGTGGTAGATGATTCAAGAATACCAAGTAGAAACGAAGTAGTACTTGCACAGGATAAATTATTAAATCAATTACAAGTGGTTGCAGATAAATACAATGCTGCACAAGATCAATTAGATGATGCAGATTTAATTTTAACTCAATTAAAAGCGGAGTGGAAAGATAAAAAAGATAAAGGCCTTGATAGTTTAAATAAAGTGCATAAAGCCATCACCGAGAAAGTAAAGAACCTAAAAGAAATGATGGTGGGCAAAAAACAAGAAAAGCAAGGCTACGGTACAGTGCCAACCATTACACCAATTGGCATTATTCGTAATGCAAGTATGCTTGTAATGGGTAAGACGACTATGCCTGGTGCACAAGAAGATCGTGCCATAGCAGAAGCAAATGTAGCAGCTGCTGATGTAGTTACAAAAGTGAATGCTTTCTTTGCAAAAGATTGGGCAGACTTCAGAAAATTAGTAGAAGCAACACCAATCAAGAAATTCAAAGAAGTAGAAGCTATTAAATAAAGACGAAGCCCTCCAATCGGAGGGCTCGTTAGTTTAACTATTTAAACAAGGATTAATCATTATAAATTTCAATTATGAAAAAATTACTTTTTGTATTTGCAGCAATGCTTGGATTACTTTCAGTGTCTCCTTTGCAAGCGCAAAAGAAAAAATCAACAGAGCCAATTAAGCCAGTTGAATTGACACAAGACCCAATTATTAAAGCACAAAGTTTTAGATTGGTTGGTCCTTTCAGAGGTGGAAGAGCTGCTGCTGGCGTGGGTTCCTATACCGATGTGAATACATTTTATATGGGTGCTACTGGCGGCGGTGTATGGAAAACAAATGATGCTGGTAATAACTGGAAAAATGTATCTGATGGCTATTTTGGTGGTACAATAGGTGCCATTGCGATTGCGCCATCAAATGAATCTATCGTATATGTTGGTGAAGGTGAGGGCACGATGCGTGGTAATGTAAGTGAGGGCTTAGATGGTATGTGGAAGTCAACAGATGATGGCAAGACATGGAAAAATATTGGCTTAAAAGAAGCGCGACATATTGTTCGTGTACTTGTACATCCAAAAAATCCAGATATTGTATGGGCTGCTGTAATGGGGCATTTATTTGGTCCAAATGAAAACAGAGGCGTGTATAAAAGTTTAGATGGAGGTACTACATGGAAAAAAGTATTGTATGTGAATCCACAAACAGGTGCTAGTGATTTGATTATGGATCCAAGCAACCCAGACATTATGTATGCGGGCACTTGGGAATTGATACGTACACCTTATAGTTTAGAAAGTGGTGGTGCTGGTTCAGGTATGTATAAAAGTACAGATGGCGGAAATACTTGGACCTCTATAAAAACCAATAAAGGACTACCTAAGGGCGTTTGGGGTATTGTAGGTATGGCCGTGGCAAAATCAAACACAGACAAATTGTATGCATTGATTGAAAATGCAAATGGCGGGTTGTATGTATCCAATGATGCTGGAAAAAGTTGGGAATTAGCAAGTGGTGATAATAATATTCGCCAACGTGCTTGGTATTATACCAAGGTATTTGTAGATCCTTCGGATGAAAATAAAGTATATTGTCCTAATGTAAACTTTATGGTGTCTTCGGACGGCGGTAAAAACTTTACTACTTTAAGAACACCTCATGGTGACCACCATGATTTATGGATTGATCCTAAGAATGGCAAAAGAATGATTGTAACCGATGATGGCGGTGCACAAGTAAGTCTGGATGCAGGTAGAAATTGGAGTTCCTTAATGAATCAGCCTACTGTGCAAGCGTATCGTTTAAGTACTGATAATAGTTTTCCATATCGCATTTTAGCAGCACAACAAGATAATTCGGCATTCAGAATTAAGTCAAGTACTTATGGTGCATTTATTGGTGAGAGTGATTTTGAGGTCACTGCAGGTGGCGAAAGTGGTTATATTGTTGCTGACCCATTGAATAGTGATATTGTATATGGTGGATCTTATGGTGGATTGATTACTCGTTTTGACCATAAAACTGGCGAGAATAGAACCATCAACGTTTGGCCCGATAACCCAATGGGGGCTGGTGCAGAAGCGATGAAGTATCGTTTCCAATGGAACCATCCAATCTTTTTTTCTCCGCATAATCCAAAGAAATTATACACTGCTGGTAACCATTTATTTTCTACTGAAAATGAAGGTGCAAGCTGGTCTATGTTATCTCCAGATTTAACCACGGATGATAAAACAAAACAAAAAAGTTCTGGTGGACCTATCACACAAGACAATACCAGTGTAGAATACTATTGTACGATTTTCACTGCTGCTGAATCACCAGTTGAAAAAGATTTGTTATGGACAGGAAGTGATGATGGGGTGATTAGTGTGAGTAAAGATGGTGGCAAAACTTGGGCGAATGTAACACCAAAAGATGCACCAAAATGGATCATGTGGAACAGAGTAGAAGTAGATCCAATCAGAAAAGGAACTGCTTATTTTGCTGGTACAAGGTATAAGCTAGATGACTTTGCGCCTTATATCTACAAAACATCTGATTATGGTGCTACATGGACTAAAATCACCAATGGAATAGATCCATTGCACTTTACAAGAGCGATTGTAGCTAGTCCAAGAAAAGCAGGTGTCTTATTTGCGGGTACAGAATATGGTTTGTATGTATCAATTAATGATGGTGCATCTTGGGAGCGTTTTCAATTGGATCTTCCAGTAACACCTATCACTGATTTATTGATTAAAGACCAAAATTTAATTGTGGCAACACAAGGAAGAAGTATTTATATTTTAGATGACTTATCATTTGTTGAAAATTTCCAACCTGCACCTACTGCAAGTCAAGTATTCCCAATTGCCAATACCTATCGTGTACCTCCACAAATGGGCGGTAGAAGAGGACGTGGAGTAAGTGTAAGCATGCCAGCAAATGTTGGTATGAATCCTGCGAAAGGCGTGGTAATTAAATACTGGAAAGCACTTGGATCTGAATCTGATTCATCTAAAGTTGAAATAGTGATTATGGATGATCAGAAAAAAGTGATCAAAAAAATCAATCATTCTGAACCAGGTGGACCAAGCACTGAAGCTGGATTACAAAGTTTTGTTTGGAATATGTACCATAAAGAAGCAGAAAAACCAGAACCTAGTTTAATACTTTGGAATGGTTCAACAAGTCCAGTATTGGCGGCTCCTGGTAAGTACACTGCTAAAGTGACAATTGATAATACAGTGAGTGAAATGCCATTTACAATTGTCGCGGATCCAAATTATAAAGTTTCAGATGCAGACTTAAAAGCGCAGGAACAATTCTTATTAAAAGTGTCAGGCACTTTCAGCGACATCATGAAAAATTTAAAGAGTATCAAAGAATTGCGCGCACAGATTGGTATGTTGCAAAAGAAAACAAAAGATTCTTCATTCCAAAAACAAGCAAAAGAAGTCTTAGCTAGTTTAACTTCAATCGAAGAAGCTTTACACCAAACAAAAGCAAAAAGCGGACAGGATGTTTTGAATTTCCCAATTCGCCTAGACGATAAAATTGCTGGTGTATTTGAATCAGCAGCAGCTGGTTATACTGCTCCAACACAACAAGTACAAGCGGTGTATGAATTATTGAAAGGTCAAGTTGATGCCGAATTCAATAAGCTAGAGACGCTTAAGAAAACAGGTGTAAAACAATTAAACGATGCAGTACATCAATTAGCCATTCCAATTATTGGAGGGTAATTGAAAAGCGTATAGTCCATATTAAAGAGGTTATTTACGTATAAAAAAAGGTCCCGAAATTTCGGGACCTTTTTTTATCTATTCAAAATCTTTATACAATAAATATTTTTTACGCATTTGCTTGAAGGCAGTTAGTCCTGGTTGCCAGCTAGCTCTTATAGTTGCAGCAGATTGGCCTGACTTTAATTGTTCCATCAATGTAGCGTTACCCGCTAATTTATTGAAGAAGTAGTCGGTGCTTAATTTTGATTTAGGCTCAATAAAAAAACTATCCTTTACCGGAAAAGCTTGGTACATTTCTATGATTAAATCTAGATCAATCTTATTAGGCGCTTGTTGGTTGCTTAAGTCCCAACCATAGCAGGTTTGTCCATATAATTTTGAACTCATTGCACCTGTTCTTGGTCCAGGAATAAAGCTAAAACTTTTGCCTTGAATACTTGGGTGACCAATATGTGCAAATGCATGTGGAGTTCCACGACCTTCACTCATCACTGAACCTTCAATTAAACAGGTGGTTGGATACCAATAAATAGCATTCATATTTGCAAGATTTGGAGAGGGCGCAATTGTAAAAGTATACTTTGATGTATGGTCATAATTTTTACATGCTATCACTGTGAATTTTAAAGGGCTTCCTGCTTTATTGATAGTACTATCTGCTGGAACAGTCAACCATTTTTCACCTACTAACATTTTTGCATATTCACCAATGGTCATACCATATACTGTGGGGATCTGCTTCTTGCCAACAAAACTACTAAATGGTTTTTCTAACACTGGCCCATCCACATAGTGTCCATTTGGATTAGGGCGGTCCAATATAACCAAGGGTTTATTATTGGCCCATGCTGCTTCCATATAATATTGTAGGGAAGAGATATAAGTGTAAAAACGTGCACCCACGTCTTGAATATCAAATAATAATACATCTACATCCATTAGGTCCGCTTCGCTAGGCCCATATTTTTTACCGTACAGTGAAACTATTTCTACACCTGTAGCCTCATCCACGCCATCCTTGGTTTTTTCTCCAGCGTCTGCAGTGCCTCTAAGCCCATGTTCTGGTGTAAATACTTTTTGTATTTGAATCCCGCTAGCAAGTAAAGTGTCTATTAAATGTTTTTTGCCTACAGTTGCGGTGTGGTTGGTAAATAAGCCCACTCTTTTATTTTTTAATAGCGGTAGGTACTGCGCAGTTTGATACGCACCTGGCAAAATGGGTGCTTTTTTTTGTGCAACAGTATTCAAGCTTAAAAAAAGTAAAACAACCACAAAGCAAATCCATGTTTTGTTTCTCATAGATTTTTTAATTTAAATATTTTCCAACAATTGGCATTCTTCTTCCCACGCCGAATGCTTTTGGCGATATACGAATGATAGGGCAAAATTGATTGCGTTTATACTCGTTGGTATTCACCATTTTTAAGGTACGGTCTACCAATGCTGCGTCAAATCCAAGCGATTTAATGTTTGTAGGATCTGCACGTTTTTCGATGTATTGGTATAAAATTTGATCTAACACGGCATAGTTTGGTAAACTATCACTGTCTTTTTGATCTGGTCTTAATTCTGCACTTGGTGCTTTTTCAATAATATTGGTTGGGATAATTTCTTTTGTAGCATTAATGTAATTAGCTAACTCGTACACTTGTAATTTATAACAATCACCTAATACACCTAATCCTCCAGCCATATCACCATACAATGTGCCATAACCTGTAGCCAATTCACTTTTATTAGAAGTGTTCAATAAAACATAGCCAAATTTATTTGCTATGGCCATGAGTATGTTCCCTCTAGATCTGCTTTGGATATTTTCTTCGGCTAAAGAGAAAGGCAGGTCTTTAAAAATTGGTTTCAATGTATGTAAAAAACTTTCATAGACCTCTTTAATAGCAATGATATCATATGGGTTGCCTAAATTTTTACTTAACTGAACTGCGTCATCAACAGAGTGCAGGGTGGAGTAGGGCGAAGGCATTAAAATGGCATATACATTTTCTTTACCTAATGCTTCACAAGCAATGGCAAGGGTTACAGCAGAGTCAATACCTCCAGAGGATCCAAGTATTGCTTTTTTAAAACCCATCTTATTAAAATAATCCTTCACACCTAGGACCAATGCTTTATATACTTGGTCGATATTTAATGCTGGAACTAGATTAGCAGGATTCAATTCCTTACTTGGTACAGATGCAGCTGGTTCAAGGATTGGTGCATTGATTGTTCCATCGTCATTGCATTCAAAAATTTGTATTGCAGATTCAAACATCGGCAAGGCCCCACATAAATTAGCATCCTTATCAAAAACTAAAGAAGCACCATCAAATACAATCTCTGTTTGACTTCCAATCGCGTTGCAATAGAACAATGGTTTTTTATACTTGACCACATTTGATTTAATAGTGGCTTTACGATCTTCGTCATGGGTATAATCAAATGGCGAGGCACTCAGGTTCAATAAAATATCTGGAGCCTGCTGCATCATTTGGTCCATTGGGCAAATGGTGTATAAAGGGTTGTCTCCTAGATTCCAAATATCTTCACAAATAGTGATGGCTAATTGCTTGCCTTTAAAAGGCACCACTTTCCATTCGCTAGCTGCTTCAAAATATCGATTCTCGTCAAATACATCATAAGTAGGCAATAATGTTTTATGAATCTCTGCTTGTATTTTTTGATCGTATAAAAAAAATGCGGCATTGAACAAAGGTTTACCTTTTTCATTGGTATTGTGTGCTGGGGAACCAATCAACACTCCAATGGTATCAGCCACTTTTCGAATGGCATCTACGCTCTCGTAACACTGATTGATAAAATCATTGAATTCCACAAAGTCTCTTGCAGGATAACCGCAGACACTCATTTCGCTAAATAAAATTAAATCAGCACCTTGTTGCTTTGCTAGTTTAATCGCATCTATGATTTGCTTAGTGTTGGCCTCGAAATTGCCAATATGATAATTCTGTTGGGCGATACAAATTTTCATGAACCAAAGGTCGGTTTTTAAAAGAAATAACCTCGCTTTTTTTGTACTTTCGAGGATGCGTTTAACTGCTTTATTATATGGGTTGGTTCTAGTTTTCCTTGTGGGCTGCAATTTGGCACCTCAAGACCCAGTGGTGAATACGCCAACACCAAAAATCACAATAGTTCGATTTGACAGTGCCTTCTTTGCTATGGACAGCTTGCATTTTGAGGCAGATTTAGCCAAATTAGTCCGAGCATATCCTCAATTTTCGGCAGATTATTTTAATCGAATTTTGATGCTTTCTTCAAAAAAGGAGTCTAAAAAAATACGCTCATTTTACAAAGCCTATCTCCCAATCTATCAAGCCACTTCAAAAATCCAAGCTTTTAAAAAAGCGACTCCAGAGATCGAAGAAGCATTTAAAAGATTCCATTACTATTTTCCATCCTATCGTTTACCAACGCAGTTATTTTATTTTATTGGTCCCCTCGAAACCTATGGAAATGTGGTGACCAAAGATGGACTTGCCATCGGGTTACAATTATATATGGGCGCTGGATCAAGCTGGTATGATTCAGAGCAAATCAATACGATCTATCCAAAGTATATTAGTCGTCTATTTGCACCTGAATATATTGTGGTGAATTCCATTCAAAATATACTCAACGATTATGACCCACTCGCACTTAATGGGAAGCAGTTGATTGATCAAATGATTGAAACAGGAAAGCGTCAATATATACTTAGTCAATGTTTGCCAACTGCCTCTGATACACTGTTATTGGGCTATACAGGCAATCAGTTAAAAGCAATTAAAGATAATGCAGGAGATATTTGGACTTTTTTATCAACTCAAAACAGGCTCTTTTCAGTGGATCCAAATTTGACTACTGCCATCTTAACAGAAGCAACTTATAATGATTATTTTGGAGAGGCTATACCTGGTAATGTAGGTAAATACATCGGTTATCGAATTGTACAATCTTGGATGAATCAACAAAAAGGCAAGTCAAAAACAGATCTTAATCAATTATTAAAAACACCTGCAAAGACCATCTTTGATCAGGCGAATATTGATTTTTAATTTAACTTAACTGGAGCAATCATTTTAAAGGCAGGAATTTTAACCTGAATCGCTTCTCTGTTTTCAATATTTTCCATAGTATAATAACCTTGCATTTTACCTAATTCTGATTTCAGATTACAGCCACTTACATATTGATATTGCTTGCCTGGCATGATCAAAGGTTGAACACCTACCACACCTTCTCCTTCCACGACTCTGTGTTCACCATTACTATCAAATATCTCCCAAAATCTACGTAATAGTTTTACAGGAAAAGCGTTGTGATTTTCAATGGTAATGCGGTATGCAAACATAAAATCTTGCTGTAAAGGATTGCTGTAATCTTTTTGGTAAAAGGTTTCAACACTTATTTCTATGCCTTCTGAAATGGTAGAAATCATGACCAATTTGATCAAAAATAACTTGCAGAGAATACTGCCAGATAAAATTAGTATTTTTTTACACTGCTCAACTAAAAAGAGGGGCTATTTTTTTTTATGCAGGAAGAACTGACCTAACTTTGCGGAAGCGTTTGCGAAATTTATTTACAAACCCACTTTTTCACAAATAAAACTGACTAAAATGAAGATTGCTGTAGCTAAAGGTGATGGAATCGGTCCAGAAATTATGGAAGCTGTTATTGGCATATTCAATGCAGCTCAATTGCCATTGGAATATCAGTATGTAGACATGGGAAAATGGGTTTTTGATAAAGGGTTCAGCAATGGAATGACCCCAGAAGCGAAAGAGGCAATCGAACATCTAGGCATCCTATTTAAAGGACCAATGGAGACACCTAAGGGTAAAGGCGTTAAAAGTGTGAATGTAACGGCCAGAAAAACGTGGAATACTTACGCGAATGACAGAAAATTTCAAACTTTAAGTGGGGTAGATACCGTTTTTAGTAAAGCGGGGATTCATATAGATTTAACCATTGTGCGTGAAAATATTGAAGATACTTATGGTGGTATCGAACACATGTTAACTCAAGATGTGGCACTTGCTAGAAGGTTCATTACAAGAGGCGGAAGTGAACAAGTGATTCGTTATGCTTTTGAAATGGCACAGAAAAAAGGTGCCAAAAGAATTACATGCGGACACAAGGCTAACATTATGAAATTAACGGATGGTCTTTTCTTGGAAGTATTTAATGAGATAGCAAAAGAATATCCAAATTTGAAAGCGGATGATGTGATTGTAGACGACTTGTGTATGAAATTGGTGAGTCGTCCCGACTTATTTGATGTGATTGTATTAACCAATTTACAAGGGGATATTGTGAGTGACCTTTGCGCTGGATTGGTTGGTGGACTTGGTTTTGCGCCATCTTCAAATATCGGAGATCATATTTCTATATTTGAAGCAGTTCATGGCACAGCGCCAGATATTGCAGGAAAAAACATTGCGAATCCTACTTCTTTATTATTGAGTGGCTTGAATATGTTGCGCCATGTAGGTTTGATGGAAAAAGCAGTCATGATAGAAAATGCATTGTTGTATACATTGGAGTCGGGGGTACATACAGGTGATTTTGGAGACAAATCTATACCATCAGTGAATACCACAGTTTTTGCGCAAGCAATTATTGATAATTTTGGTAAACAACCATCCCACAATCCTAGACCTGCTTTGGAAGATTTTGTATTTATACCTACCAATAGTGCTATTTCAAAAAATCCAATGCTGTTAAGCTCAAAAAATGAGGATCATAAAATTGTTGGAGCAGATTTCTTTGTTCAATCTACTTTGCAACCAAATGAGTTGGCTGCAATTGCGATTAAGCAAGAGAACGATCAATTGAAATTGGTTACAATTTCCAATAGAGGGACTCAAGTTTGGCCAACCGGTTCTGTATTTACCAATCTGGTGAACCAATTCCGTTTGCGTTTTGAAACAGATGCGGCTCATCCACTTACCCAATCAGACATCATCAATTTATATAGTGCACTATCTAAAGATTTTCAGATAAGTTCACTTGAAATTTTGAACATGTGGGGCGACAAAAAAGCCTATAGCTTAGCACAAGGACAATAAGGCATCTGGGATTTAGTTTTATCTGTGCAATTTGACCTGATTTGCTATAAAATTGCCGATTTCGGTGGGAAAAAATACATTTTTAGTGTAATTTCACGACTCAATTACAAATTAGCTTTTTACCTATGGCAGAAGTAATATTAATGCCCCGTTTAAGTGATACCATGACTGAAGGTGTTGTCGCGGCTTGGCACAAGAATGTGGGAGATACCGTAAAAAAAGGCGATTTATTAGCCGAAATCGAGACGGATAAAGCGACTATGGAACTGGAAAGCTATCAAGATGGTGTTTTGTTGCATATTGGTACACCTCGTGGTGGCAAATTACAAGTTAACGATTTACTAGCCATTTTTGGAAAAGCAGGGGAAGATGTAACTGCTTTGATTGCACAAAATACAGGTGCTGCGAATGCATCTGCTCCAATTCAAACAATTGAAACTTCAGTGGCACCAGCAACACCGGCAACAACTCCTGCAGCTTCAACTACTTCAGCTGTAGATGTTTCAGCAATGGAAGAAGTCGTTTTGATGCCTCGATTGAGCGATACCATGACGGAAGGGGTGATTGCAGGATGGCATAAACAAATAGGCGATTCAGTTAAAAAAGGAGAAGTCTTAGCAGACATCGAAACCGACAAGGCAACGATGGAATTGGAATCTTATAAGGATGGAGTTTTATTATACCAAGGCGCTAAAGCAGGGGAGAAGATTTTAGTGAATGATTTACTATGTATTATTGGACAACAAGGTTTGGATATTGCACCAATTGTTGCTGCATTAAAAGGAGGGGCTGCTTCAGCATCCGCACCAGCTGCACCAACAACTGTTACACCAACAACATCCACTACACAATCTATACCTACTCCTTCAGCGACTGTTGTAGCGCCTGTTTCGGCGCAAGTAGTGAATGAAGGCAGGATTTTTGCATCTCCTTTAGCTAAAAAAATTGCGAAAGAAAAAGGCATTGACTTAAAATTTGTAAAAGGTACAGGGGAGCATGGAAGAATTACAAGAACAGATTTAGAAAATTATACACCAGGCAATACTTCAAGTGTTGCAAGAGTAGCAGCACCAAGAAATAGCAATTTTGTTGGTCAAGTAAGTTTTGTAGATACGCCGGTTTCTCAAATGCGTAAAACCATTGCAAGACGTTTAAGCGAAAGTTTATTTACAGCGCCTCATTTTTATTTAACCATGAAAATTAACATGGATGCGACCATTGCTGCTAGAACGGTAGTGAATGAAACAGCGCCTGTTAAAATTAGCTTCAACGATTTTATTGTTAAAGCAGTGGCCCTTTCTTTAAAACAACATCCAAAAGTCAATAGCAGCTGGTTAGGGGATATCATTCGTGAAAACCATCATGTAAATATTGGGATTGCAGTTGCAGTAGACGAAGGATTATTGGTTCCAGTACTTCGTTTTGCAGACGGACTTTCTTTGGATGAAATAAGTGCATCTGTAAAAGACTTTGCTAAAAAAGCAAAAGATAAAAAATTACAACCTTCAGATTGGGAAGGAAGCACATTCACTATTTCTAATTTAGGTATGTTTGGAATCGATCAATTCACTGCCATTATTAATCCACCAGACGCTTGTATCCTAGCAGTAGGTGGTATTGCACAAGAGCCTGTGGTAAAGAATGGTCAAATTGTTCCAGGTAATGTGATGAATGTAACATTGAGTTGCGACCATAGAGTCGTGGATGGTGCAACAGGATCAGCTTTCTTACAAACTTTAAAGAGCTATTTAGAAGAACCTTTGAGAATGTTCGTGTAATAAATAAGGGCCTTTAATGAATTTAAGGCCCTTATTTATTAAACTCTTATGATTTTTTTAATCTACATCACATCCAATTGGGGCACCTGGAGGAATGACTACAGGCTTAGGAAGGATGATATCTTCAGGATTGTTGATTCTATTAATGGCATATTGGTAATGTGCAATGAGTTTAGGATTACTAATAGAAAGACTAGTTAATTTTGATTTCAATTTATTCAGTCTATTGTCACAAATACTTTTTACTTCAAAGTTTGCATCGCTACTTTGACTCATGCCAATCAACCAACTTAAAGTTTGTTGTTGCGTTTGTAATTGAATGGAACCCGCCATCCCAGACACTGTTGGGGCATACCATGTTTTATCTAAAATGGCATCTAGTACATTGTCCCAACCCATACTACCTGCTCTAGCTTTATTTTGAACTAAACGATTGGCTCTTTCTGTATTGAATAAAAAAGACAATTCAAAATCTACTAAGGCTTCGGCAGGAGACAAAGCATCAAAACTCAATCCAGTTCTTTTTGTAAACAATTCCCCTACACCATAGTACATGGGTGGTCTTGGTGGAATGAGTTGCAAAATATTTTCAGGAATTGCTAAGAAGCTTGGTGTTAAACAAGACAAAGCGGCATTCAATGCTTTTTGTTGTAATGCATTGGATAAGATAGTTGGTTGAATCTGATTTTTGTCTCCTCTAACACTATATTGATAATTAACCCCTCCAATTAATTTTGTGACTGCTTCGTATTGATAGCGATGGTAATTGTATACAGGTACAAGGTAGTCTTCTAGTTGAGCCAAAGGTGTTCCAACTTTTATAGCGTCTTCACCAAATTGTTGCATTGCTTTATTGCGAACTGCAAAAGTTTGCATTAAGCCATCTACCGCATCAGGCTGGTTGTCCCAAAGATGCGCATTAGGATGCATTCCACCAGCTGCTCTTGAGTCTGCGTCAGCAATAAATTGTAATCCGTTTTTTGAATTTTCTTCTAACATTTGATTCAATGCTTTTGCTTCATCTGTTCCATTAGGGAAGTCTTGGTAACCATAAGTGATGGCGCGTTTGTCCCAAAGACCAATTTCATTCGTGTAGATGGTAGAAAAATCTAAAGCTCCCTTTTCATTTACAAAAATATTTGGATGAGGATAGTCCATCACCGAAGCGCGATCGTTAAAACTAGAAGCATAATTATGTTGCAAACCTAAGGTGTGTCCAATTTCATGTGCAGCAAGTTGCCTTAATCTATGAATAGCAGCCTTACGCATTTCCTCCGAAACCGCCTTGCCGTTTGCGAAAGGTGATAACAAAGCAGTAAATATTAAATAATCCTGTCTCACTCTCAAAGAGCCAAGTGACACTTGACCTTTGATAATTTCACCAGTTCTAGGGTCTACCACAGAAGCGCCATAACTCCATCCTCTAGTAGAACGGTGCACCCAATTAATCATATTGTAACGAATATCCATTGGGTCAGCAGAGTCTGGAAGGATGTATAATTGAAACGCATTTTTATAACCAGCTGCTTCAAAAGCTTGATTCCACCATTTTCCACCTTCTAATAAAGCAGAGCGAATTGGTTCAGGCGTGCCATTGTCTAAATAATAAATAATAGGTTTAACAGCTTCGCTAATGGCGGCGGTAGGATCTTTTTTCTCTAAGCGATGTCTATTGATGACCATTTGTTGAATTGGTTCACTTATATCAGAACTGTAATCAAAATAACTTGTTCCAAAAAAGCCACTTCTAATATCGTATTTTCTTGGACTGTAATTGTTATCTGGTAATGCTACAAAACTATGATGCATTCTAACAGTGATTGCTTCTGGAGATGGTGTAACAGATTGCACCAATCTTCCAGCGTCTGATCCCCCAACAAAAGTTACTGTAGCTTCGAACTCTGCATTTTTTGGAAAGTTCTTTGTGTTTTGAATATAAATAGCTGATCTATTTTCATTGATGGTATAACTGCCTTGCTTTGCTCGCTTAATTCTATCTGCTACACCATGCGCATCTCTCAAAAAGAAACTCGTTGCATCAATTAAAATTTTATTCATGGAACGATCGGCCGTATTTTCTTCCTCGGCTTCAATGTTAAAATTAAATAGGATAGATTGAGCAAAAGATTGTTCCACAGCTTTCTGTTCTCTTTTATCATTGGTAACTGCTCTGTAGTCTAAATTAGGCTGTGTTAAAAATAATTTTTTACCTACTCGATTAAAGTATACAATTCTTGAATCTCCTAATTGTCCTCTGTCGAGCCCTATATCATTGGATCCTAGCCCAGCTGGTAATGAATTAACATATAAAAAAGGGATATTTAATTTGTCTACAACTAGGTATATTTTTCCGTTGGCATTGTCCCAATAAAAATCATAAAAACCTTTTTTTAATTCCATGTTTTTTGTTTTCTCTGCAATGGTTCCAGTTTGAGAAAATCCGAAAAAAGGAATTAGTAATAATACAAGTATCTTCCGCATAGGTATGTATTTTGAGTTGGCATAAAAAATCCCGCATGAAGCGGGATTTATAGTAAGCTATTTTAATTAAGCTGTTGGAGTGTTATCTGTACCTGGAGTTTCGAAAAGTGTAGGTGATACAACTGGAGCTACTGGAGCTACAATTGGAGCTACTACTTTCTTAGGTGCTGTCTTCTTTTTAGCAGGTGCTTTCTTTGCTACTGCCTTCTTTGCTACTGCTTTTTTAGCAACAACTTTCTTAGGAGCAACTTTCTTTTTTGGAGCAGTTGCCTTTTTTGCTACTGCTTTTTTAGCAGGCGCCTTCTTTGCTACTGCTTTTTTAGCAACAACTTTTTTAGGAGCAACTTTCTTTTTAGCAGGTGCTTTCTTTGATACTGCCTTCTTAGCTACTGCTTTTTTAGCAACAACTTTCTTTTTAGCAGGTGCTTTCTTTGCTACTGCTTTCTTTTTAGCTGGAGTTGCTTTTTTTGCAGTTACTTTTTTAGCTTCTGCCTTTTTTGCTTTAGCTTCTACTTTTTTTGCTTTTGATTTTTTTTTGTTTGCCATAATCTTTATGTTTTTTTAGGAGTGTTGATTTTTATAAAATTACATTCTTTTTTTTGTAACAAAATAAAAAGAGTTTAAATTTTTAATAATAGATTTGTCTTATGCAATCAAGCGTTACCATGGTTTTAGGCGCATCGCCCAATCCAGAAAGATATAGTTTTATGGCTACGGTCATGTTGTTAGAAAAAGGGCATGCAGTTTACCCATATGGGATTAAAAAAGGCATGATCCAAACTTTACCAATTCTCCAAGACTGGCCTAGCCCAGGATCCATATCCAGCTTGACTTTGTATTTAGGACCATCTGCGCAAGCCGAATATTATGATCAAATTATTGCGCTAAAACCTGAGCGTATTATTTTTAATCCGGGAACTGAAAATCCTATTTTAGTGGCATTAGCACATGCAGCCCAGATACTAACTATTGAAGCATGTACTTTAGTAATGCTTAAGACTGGTCAATATTAAGAGATTATTAATAAGCCTGACCCCATCCAGCCCTGTCCAGCATCCTGTATTGAATAGATTCACTAATATGTTGATTTTGAATATTTTTTGATCCATCTAAATCTGCAATGGTACGTGCCACTTTAATGATTCGATCATAGGCTCTTGCACTCAAATGAAATTGCTCCATGGCTGTTTTTAATAATTTAGCAGAAGCATCATCTAACTGCGTCCATTCTTTTAAGTCAAAAGATTGCATTTGGGCATTGGTATTAATTCCTGGGCGCTGTTTAAAGCGTTTTAATTGGATGGATCTTGCATTTTGTACCCTATTTTTTATGGTCATTGAGTTTTCTGTAATGCTAGGGTTTGTGAGTGCATCATAACTTATAGGTACCACCTCAATTTGTAAATCAATCCGGTCTAGCAAGGGCCCTGAAATTTTATGTAGGTATTTTCTCACACTTGAAGGACTACAAGTGCATGCTTTTTGAGGATGATTAAAATAGCCACAAGGACATGGATTCATAGAGGCAAAAAGCATAAATCTACTGGGGAACTCAACTGTTTGTCTAGATCTTGAGATGCTCACATACCCAGCTTCCATGGGTTGGCGTAATATTTCAATGGCAGCTCGACTGAATTCTGGTAACTCATCTAAAAATAAAATACCATTATGGGCCAATGAAATTTCTCCAGGTTGGGGAATGGATCCTCCACCCACCAATGCAATGGCTGACAAAGAGTGATGCGGATTTCTAAATGGACGTGTATACATGAGCCCAGCTTTAGGGGATAGCTTTCCTGTTAAACTATATACTTTACTAGTTTCTAGGGTTTCCTCATGGCTCATTTCAGGTAGGATACTAATACTGGTTTTTGCTAATAATGTTTTACCTGCACCTGGTGGGCCAACCATGATTAAATTATGTCCTCCTGCTGCAGCAATCTCAATGGCTCTTTTTGCTTTAAACTGTCCTTTGATAAAAGCAAAGTCTACGGAACAATCGATTGGAGTTATCGCATTGTCTGAATCAATTTGTTGAAAAGGACTAAATGATTCTGGATGATTGCAAAATTGTGTGACATCTATGAGGTGGTCAAATCCATATACTTTAAGTCCCTCAATAAGGGATGCCTCAGCTGCATTTGTTGTTGGAATGATCAATCCATCTAAACCGGCTTCTTTTGCATAGATGGCCATGGCTAGCACACCCTTGATTGGCTGAAGTGCCCCATTCAAGCTAAGTTCACCCATCATCAAATAGTTTGTCAACACGACTGAATGGGTGATTTGATCTGATGCCGCAAGGATACCAATTGCAATAGGGAGATCAAAAGCTGGTCCTGTTTTTTTAATATCAGCAGGGGCTAAATTAATGACCAATTTTGTTCTTGGCATCTGAAATCCGTTGGCCTTGATGGCAATTTCTGTGCGGTGTAAACTTTCTTTAACTGCAGTATCTGGAAGTCCAACGATACAATAGCCCTGCCCCATACTCACATTGACTTCTACCTGTATGCCAATGGCATCCGTGCCAAATAAAGAGGCACCAATCGTTTTTACGAGCATGTTTCTTTGAAAAATAACAAATAATTGAAATCGTATTTAAGTATTTATACGCTCAATTAAATCTACCACACCTTCTCTTTCTAAAATAAGGTAGCCAATCCTATCCTCACTTACACCCTTTTTTAAGGTATAATTAAAAAGTAATGTTTTATCAATGACTGAAGTTTCAAAATAATAAAATTGAATGTGTGGGTAGACCTTAAGTGGTTCACTAATCTCATATAAATGAGTAGATAAAATACATAAGGATTGTTTCAAAGTTTGTAAGCCTTCAATCACTTTTGTACTGCACTTCATTGCATCAATGATATTGGTGCCTTTAAATAATTCATCTATAAGTACTAAGTATTTTTTTCCATCCATCACCTGCGTTAAAGTATGTTTTATGCGTTGCACTTCATTGAAAAAATAACTTTCTCCTTTAAGCACATTGTCTGAAGTGGTTAAATTGGTGATGAGCCCATCTAAAATACTGAGCTTACATTTTTTTGCAGGCACGCCCATACCAATATGTGCTAGGTAGGCTAATAGGCCAACAGTTTTTATGAAAGTGCTTTTACCTGCCATATTCGCCCCAGTTAAAAATAAAAAACCAGATTCGGTCGTTAAGTTCAAATCATTCCCAACAGCATTGAGTATAAGCGGATGGGCTGCACCCTCAAATTCAATCATTGGGCTAGATTGATCCACCCATTCAGGAAAAGTAAACTGGTATTCCTGCATCGCTGTGGCCATACTATAATAAGCATCTAGCAGATAAAAATGGTGTTGTAAATTTTTTAACTGTGCTTTGTATTGGTAATAAAAAAAATAGCCCAACTGCAACACAGCTTGAGGATCTTTTTTTAAAGTCGTAGCATTGAGTGAAAGACAATCTAAATTGGCTATTTGTTGCTTGATAGGGACGATCAATGCATTTAAAGCAGTATTATTAGAATAAG
>Ga0214921_10001849_pt1 | contig 35413 bp, 27 predicted proteins | sample LL1505_MetaG_FD_177992 | JGI IMG/M metagenome (GOLD analysis project Ga0214921, IMG submission 177992) | Freshwater microbial communities from Lake Lanier, Atlanta, Georgia, United States - LL-1505 | ecosystem: Environmental > Aquatic > Freshwater > Lake | place: USA: Georgia | collected... | reverse complement strand
GCATGATGGGTGGCCGCGGTCGTAGACCTGGCAAAAAGGATTCAGGACCTAAGGCTAAGTTCAGCCAGCTGCTTCCATACATGAAAGAACAGAAGGGTTTACTAACTATAGCGGTGGTCTTCTCACTGATTGGCGCTGCGGTTAACCTTGCCCAGCCTCTGGTAGTTGGCAATATCATCAGCACAGTTCAAAATGGACAAGATGTCCTACCCATAGCACTTGCATTACTTGTCATCACACTGCTCAGCGCTGTTGCAAGCGGAGCAATGTATTTAGTCCTGGCTAAAGCAGGTGAAGGCGTTGTCTACTCGGCCCGAGGAAAACTAGCTACCCGATTGCTTAGGTTGCCAATTGCCGAGTATGACCTTAGAAGAACCGGTGATCTAGTCTCCAGAGTTGGCTCAGATACCACGCTGCTTAGAGCAGCTCTAACCCAGGGGCTTGTCGATGGTGCTGGTGGAGCACTGGTATTTATTGGCTCGGTAATTGCAATGGCAGTTATCGACTGGCTTTTGTTAGTTCTAACTCTTCTGATGATTGCGGTTGCTGTTGCTGCCATTGGTATTACTTCACGAAGGATTAGGGCAGCAACCACTAGAGCCCAAGAACGAGTTGGCAATATGTCAGCATCGGTAGAACGAGCACTTTCTGCAGTTAGAACCATTAGAGCGGCTAGAGCAGAGTCCAGGGAATCTGCTCAGATAGAGCAAGATGCCAAAGAAGCTTATGTCCAAGGCGTCAAGATAGCTCGAATCAATGCCTGGGTTACCCCCATCGGTGGTCTAGCTGCAAACGGAGCATTTATCGTCGTCCTTGGTGTTGGCGGTTATCGTGTTGCGACTGGGCAAACTGAAGTTGCATCGTTAATCACTTTTATCCTGCTTATGTTTCTAATGATTAGACCAGTGGGACAATTCTTTGGAGCTTACTCTTCAGTCCAATCTGCTTTAGGTGCGCTTGCTCGCATTCAGGAGATTCTGGATATCCCGCTTGAAGATAGCGATACTGAGCGGGCTTTGGTATCAAGACGAAAGGCAGTCAACAAAACTGCAATCGAATTCAAGAAAGTGAAGTTTAGTTATCCAGCTCGAGCAGAAGTTGCAATCGATGCAACGGGTAAACCTATCGAAGATGCCGAACCAGTAATGAGTGAACCTAAAGAAGTTTTGAAGGGTATCTCCTTCAAAATTGAACGTGGTTCCAGAGTTGCCATCGTCGGACCATCAGGAGCTGGTAAATCAACGGTCTTCAGTTTGATGGAGCGATTCTACGAACCAACTAATGGCGAGATACTTCTTGATGGTCAACCGGTCCATGCCATGAGTAGAGCAGATCTTCGAGCTCAAATTGGTTATGTTGAGCAGGATGCCCCGGTACTGGCTGGGAGCATTAGGGAGAACTTACTAATCGGGGCACCGGATGCAAGTGAAAGAGACCTGAAGCGAGTGTTGAATGAAGTGAATCTAACCGCTGTTCTAAAAAGAGATAAACGTGGCTTAGATGCAGAAGTTGGCGAGCAGGGAATCATGCTCTCAGGCGGAGAAAGACAACGACTCGCTATTGCAAGAACACTTTTAAGTGCGCCTCCAATAATGCTGCTTGATGAATCAACTTCCTCTTTGGATGGTCTAAATGAACAGCGGATGCGTGAGGCTATCGACGCGGTTGCAAAGAACCGAACCATGATTGTGATTGCCCATCGACTCTCAACGGTCGTTGACAGCGATCAAATAATCGTTGTCGATGGTGGCAAGGTGATTGGCACTGGAACACACAAACAGCTTCTTCGCTCTACTCCGCTATACAAAGAGCTAGCAGCAACTCAAATGCTTGCTTAGTTTGCGAAGTTATTGGTAGCAAACCATTAACTGCTGACTCAATAACTACTAACTAGTTGCGTCCGGCTGCGGTAATAACGTTCTTGACCAACATCGCTCTAGTCATCGGCCCCACTCCACCAGGATTCGGAGACAGGTGGCCAGCTATTTCGACAACCGCTGGATCTACATCACCAATCAGGGAGCTACCCTCAGCATTATCAACCCTGGTTATCCCAACATCTAGCACGGCAGCACCTGGCTTAATCCACTCCGCCTTGACAAAGTGTGGCACTCCGAGAGCAGCAATCACGATATCTGCTCGCTTCACAGCATGACCAATATCCTTTGAACCTGAGTGCAAGAGAGTCACAGTGCTGTCGATACCCTTCTTATTCAGAAGTAAACCTAGCGGTCTCCCAACAGTGATGCCTCTTCCGATAATGGCAACCTCAGCACCTCTTAACTGGACCTGGTACCGTTCCAAGAGTTCGACAATTCCTGCTGGCGTGCAAGGAAGTGGTGAGGTTAGTTCTCCACTACCAGCTAGGACTAATCTGCCTAGATTGATTGGATGCAAACCATCGGCATCCTTGTCGGGATCGATAAACTCAAGAATCTCATTCGTATCAAATCCAAAAGGAAGTGGGAGCTGAACAATATATCCCGTTACATCTTTGGCAGTATTTAGATCTCTTATCGCTGATCTAACATCTGCCTCTTTGGCATTTGCCGGTAAATCAATTCTTACCGAATGAACTCCGACTTGTTCACAGTCTCTATGTTTGCCTGCAACATAGCTATGTGAACCTGGGTCATCGCCGACCAGCAAAGTTCCGAGCCCTGGGGTAATACCCCTTTTCTTTAGAGCTACGACCTCTTGAGTCAACTCTGTCTTAATGGCTCCAGCGGTTGCCCTGCCGTCAAGAATTATTGCACTCAAAGTTTTACCAGTTCTCTAGACCGCTGTATAGCGGGTAAGCGTGGGTCAATTTGCGAACGCGATCTGCTAGAGCAACGATATCTGGGTTAGGCATCAGAACGCCAGCGATGATATCCGCTACCTCGGTGAATTCGACATCACCAAAACCACGAGTGGCTAGAGCTGGGGTTCCAATTCGAACACCACTTGTAACAAGAGCTGGTCTTGGATCATTAGGAACGGAGTTTCTATTCACCGTAATTCCAACATCATGTAACAAGTCTTCAGCAGTCTTACCGTCAATTGGCGAGTTACGCAAATCTACAAGAACTAGGTGAACATCAGTTCCACCGGTTAATACGTCGACGCCGTTGGCTCTAACATCAGCCTGCATTAAGCGGTCAGCAATTAGCTGCGCTCCGCGAATTGTTCTTGCTTGTCTTTCTTTGAATTCGTCAGACATAGCGGCCTTGAATGCGACTGCTTTAGCAGCAATGACATGCATTAGCGGCCCACCCTGTTGACCAGGGAAAACACTTGAATCAATCTTCTTGGCATATTCAGCTTTACAAAGAATCAAACCTGAACGAGGGCCGGATAGTGTCTTATGCACAGTGGTTGAGAGAACATCAGCGTAAGGGACTGGATTCGGATGAATACCGGCCGCAACAAGGCCTGCAAAGTGAGCCATATCCACCCAGAGCTTTGCCCCAACCTCATCGGCAATTTTTCTAAACTCAGCAAAATCAAGATGACGAGAGTAAGCAGACCAGCCGGCAATCAAAACTGCAGGTTTTACTTCATGTGCTCTTTGCCGAACTACATCCATGTCAATCAAGAATGAGTCTGGATCAAGACCGTAGGCATGACCTTCATACATCCTGCCTGAGAAGTTCAACTTCATGCCGTGGGTTAGATGACCACCGTGAGCAAGTTCCAATCCGAGGATGCGATCACCCGGGTTTGCTAATGCCATTAAGACCGCTGCGTTGGCACTAGCACCGGAATGTGGTTGAACGTTAGCATGCTCTGCGCCAAATAGTTCCTTAGCTCTATCGCGAGCAAGATTTTCAGCTACATCAACTGCTTCACAGCCTCCGTAGTAACGCTTGCCTGGATAACCTTCGGCATATTTATTTGTGAGGACTGACCCTTGAGCTTCAAGAACAGCCCGGGATACGAAGTTTTCACTTGCAATCATTTCGAGGAAATTACGTTGGCGATCCAGTTCAGCCTGCAAAACAGCCGCTATCTCCGGATCTGAGGCTGCTAATGGTGAGTTGAACGATGACGGTAAATTAGACAATTTGGGAACTCCTATTATGGCTATACGGTTTGGCCCAGGCGCACGACCAAATTGCCTTCGCTCCCTGATGGAACCCCATCTTTAGCGCCAGTTGCGATAACCCAATTCTACCCCAGAGCCAAGCAGACTCGAATTTGTCTCAACACGGACACTCAGCGCTGCAAGGTGTGTCGAGCGGGTCAATACTTGGCTAAAATTTGGAGGGAAACGAACTAGCAGAAATTAGGTCAAATAATGCCCGTAGCCACTCTGATTGGTGTCAGCATGATTGTCTCTGGGCTCATTTTGACAGGTATAGTGATCTGGCGGGCAGGAGTTTTCCGCCGTCGTGATAAAGAAGCTCGCAAGCCGCTCGACGACTAGCACCTAAACTTGACCCTATGACAACTCCCCTAAACCACTGGGTACTCACCTTTGTCTGCGATGACAAACCCGGAATCGTCCACGCCATCTCGGGAGCCATTGTTCAGGCCCATGGCAATATCACCGAGAGTCAGCAGTTCACCTCAACTGGCAGTGGGAAGTTTTTTATGCGCCTTCAGGTGGAAGTTTCTGCCAGCAAGGACGAATTCGCCAAACAAATAGCACCGGTCACCGAGCAATTTGGTTTGGAATGGAACCTGGATGAAGTTGGCAGAAAGATCAAAACTCTTGTCCTTGTCAGTAAGAGCGCGCATTGCCTAAATGACTTGCTATTCAATCAACGCTCAGGTCAAATTCCAATTGAAGTGCCTGCCGTTTTTGGAAACCATGCTGATCTCGCCGATCTCTCATCCTTCTATGGAATAAAGTTCGAATCACATGCGATCACCGATTTAGCTAGCAAAGCAGCATTTGAACACATGCTTCGCGATTACATAAAACTTGCTGGCATTGAATTAATTGTTTTAGCCAGGTTCATGCAGGTGCTATCCCCAGAGTTTTGCAAAGAGTTTGAAGGCAAAATAATAAACATTCACCACTCGTTCTTACCCGGTTTCAAAGGTGCGAACCCGTATGCTCAGGCTCATGCTCGAGGCGTAAAACTTATCGGTGCAACCGCTCACTTCGTAACTGCATATCTAGATGAAGGCCCCATTATCGAGCAAAATGTTGTTCGAGTCGACCACGGGGATTCAAAATCAGAACTTGTTGCTATCGGTCAGGATGTTGAGTCAAAAACCCTCGCCCAAGCAGTTAGATGGTTTGCAGAGCACCGCGTACTTCTCGATGCAGACCGCACCATCATCTTCCGCTAAGACGAGGGTCTAACTAACCTCTAGTGTCGTCGTCTTTTAACCCGAAGTTGCGAACCAATTGCAAACGAGCCCAAAGCTATCGCTAAAGCAATTAGAACGGCTGCCATGAATAGTGGTTGCTGCTGAGTGGGACCAATAACGAGCTTTTCATTGCCTTGAGCTTTCAGTTCTGACGTTATAAGCGCTGTTCCACTTGGTATAGCTACCGCTTTCTTCTTTGGCTGAGCTTTCTTGAGCCCTGGGATTTTACTTTTTGTCTTTGTCTTGGTTTTTGTTTTTGATTTGACTGCTTTAGGTGATTGCTTCTTGTCTGGCGCTTTTACTGTTACACCTTGAGCACCAGTTGGCGGATTTATCTTTTGGTTCACAATCTCGTCTGCCGTAATCGTGATGAAATTCGAAGCTAGCGCCGTTGTCGGACCTAAGTTTCCCGCTAGGTCTGCTACCGCATTAGCCGCCAGGGTAACGTGAGCGGTTCCAACACCACAACCGGTAAGCCCTACCTGCCAGCCAAGACCAGCTCTAAGAACCGAGTAATTCATGGAACAGGATGTAGCGGTTCCTGAGAAGGTAAACTTGGCGGCAGTCATACCCGTTGTTGGTTCTTCGCTATCGAATACCCAAGTTGGTAAACCTCCAATACCAGGGGCGGTCACATCGGTGACACTAAAAACTGGTGCTTTCGTGTCAATCTTGGTAGCGGCTGTTTGATTGGGCAAACTCGGTCCTATGTTTCCAGCAGTGTCAACCACCGAAAGCGAATTCAACACAAGACCTGCAAGATTGCCATCCAAACAATTTGAGATAGTTATCACATAGTCAGTTCCAGAACCAGTCATGGATTGAATTACACAGCCGTTACCTTTAACCAACCAGTCAGTGCTATCAGCAGCCAAACCTGTCACCGATTCAGTGAATACTGCTTTGTAAATGACAAGATCATTAGTGCTTGGTTGTTTGGTTAGAGTGTTAATTTCCGGAAGAGTTCTATCCAGGGTAATAGTTGGCGTTGATACTGCTCGAACTGGACCTAAGATATTTCCGGACACGCTGTCTGCCTTGAGGGTCAGCGCTATGGTTCCATCAGCACAACCAGAAACGGTGGCAGCATAACTTGCACCGCTACCGGCAAGTGTTGACACGTAGCAGCCAGTTGCAGTTCCAGAGATAGTAAAGTCATCGGCTGTGATACCGGTGATACTTTGACCAAAGGTGATATTAAATACCGGGTTCACCGCATTACTAGGTGATGTTGGAGCTGTGAACGAAGTGACACTCGGACTGAAGTTGTATGTAATGGACGCTATTCCATCACCAGCTTGAGCTGCTGAGTAATAGGCGATTGATTGCAACTTAGCCGAGTTTGCGTAACTTGAGCCGGAACCGCCACCGCCACCGTCAACTCCAACTGGATCGGTGTCCGCGCCACCGCCACCACCACCGTAGTAACCGCCACCGCCACCGCCACCACCTGAAACAGTGGTGCCTGGCGCATTCGCACTGCCACCAGATCCACCTTGGCCAAGTGTTCCAGCAGTTCCTGGTGTTGTAGCGGCTCCATAGGAAGTGCCTCCGGCACCACCGACGCTAGCAGTTCCCGCGCCACCTCCCAACCCCTGTCCATTTCCACCTGCTAGTCCAGTAGTTCCAGATCCAGCACCACCAGTTCCACCTATCCAACCACCGGTGCCACCACCACCGGCTGCAACCGCAATGCGGTCAGCCAACAAGGTGCTAGTTCTGATGTCTGTAGCCCCACCACCAGAACCTTCATCACCGTGACCAGAGCCAGCCTGGCCACCACCGTTATATCCACCGGCAGCGCCATTACCTGATGATCCTTGACCGCCAACATAAACGTAGAGATTACCGGTCGGAACTGTTTTGAAAGTTGCGAGGGTCTTGGTACCGTTGCCACCAGATCTTCCACCTTGAGCACCGGAGATTGAAATTGACATAGTTCTAACATCAGCAGGGACCGACCATAGATAGTAATCACCGGCATAGGTGAAGGTAACCGTGCATGTAGTTCGAGAAGCATTACATGACGGTGTTGGTGCTGTTGCCTGGGCCTGAACTTGAGGCACGACAATAACACCAAGAATGATTGAAAACATGCTGGCAAGCAGTGTTGACTTTAACCAGCGCTTTTGATTTTTAGAATGCATGCAGATAAAAATAAAACTCCAGCACAATTCGTGCTGGAGTTTTACACAGGTCGCCTATCGCGCTCTTATCAACAATTAGCCAAGACGAGCTTTGAGGTTCGAGGCCAAAGATGCCATGAACTCTTCAGTGCTCTGGTATGCCTGACCTGAACCAACTAAAGCTGCAAGATCCTTAGTCATGTGACCAGATTCCACAGTCTTGATAACCACATCTTCTAGAGTCTCGGCAAATTTCTGCACCTCAGGTGTATTATCTAGTTTTGCTCTGTGCATCAGAGCACGAGTCCAAGCATAGATCGAAGCAATAGGGTTAGTTGAAGTCTTCTTACCAGCCTGGTGATCACGGTAGTGACGTGTCACAGTTCCGTGCGCGGCTTCAGCAAGACAGGTTTTTCCATCAGGAGTAGTTAGCACTGAGGTCATCAGACCAAGAGATCCGAAGCCTTGAGCAACGGTGTCGGACTGAACATCACCGTCATAGTTCTTACAAGCCCAAACATAGCCACCTTCCCACTTCAAAGCAGCGGCAACCATGTCGTCAATTAGACGATGTTCATAAGTCAAACCAGCGGCATCAAATCTTGACTTGTATTCCGCTTCAAAGACTTCCTGGAAAGCATCCTTGAACGCGCCATCGTAAGCCTTCAAGATAGTGTTCTTGGTTGAAAGATAAACCGGGTAGTTACGTGCCAGACCATAGTTGAAAGATGCTCTAGCGAAGTCACGAATGGAATCCATGTAGTTATACATACCCATCGCAACTCCACCGTGCTCTGGATAGTCAGCAACAGTTAGAGTAGTTGGCTCTGAGCCATCCGCTGGAGCCCAGGTCATTGTTACTCGACCTGCACCTGGAACTTTAAAATCAGTTGCCTTGTATTGATCCCCGTGAGCGTGACGACCAATGATGATTGGCTTAGTCCAACCAGGCACCAGTCTTGGCACGTTAGAGATAATAATTGGCTCACGGAAGACAACACCGTCAAGGATGTTACGGATAGTTCCGTTAGGTGATTTCCACATCTTCTTCAAACCGAACTCAGTTACGCGAGCTTCATCAGGAGTGATTGTTGCGCACTTAACCCCAACTCCATGCTTCTTGATGGCATTAGCTGAATCAATGGTCACCTGGTCATCGGTTGCATCTCTATGCTCAATCGACAGGTCGTAGTATTCAAGGTCAATATCCAGAAAAGGCAAAATCAAAGAGTCTTTGATGTTCTGCCAGATGATGCGGGTCATTTCGTCGCCGTCAAGTTCAACAACCTTGCCGACTACCTTGATTTTTTCCATAGTGGTGCCTTCTGATTTAGTGGTGATTGGTTACTACTAGCCTAGACGAGTGAGTCCCGCCATGCTTTATGCATCTTGGCAAACTTACCCGTCCCTGCTATCAACTTGGCCGGGGTGTCATCTTCGATCATCTTGCCGTGCTCCATAACTAGCACTCGGTCGGCGATAGATACGGTAGAGAGCCTGTGGGCAATGATGATGGCTGTTCTACCTGCCAATAGGGTTTGTAAGCCGTGTTGAACCATACGCTCGCTAGGGATATCCAGCGAACTGGTTGCCTCATCCAGAATCAAAACAGTTGGATCAGCAATAAAGGCTCTAGCAAAGGAAATAAGCTGCCTTTGACCAGCAGATACCCTGCCACCTCGTTTATTGACATCAGTGTCATAACCATCAGGCAAACTCAAGATGAACTCATGAGCTCCAACCGCCTTAGCCGATTGCTCTATCTCTTCTCTAGAAGCTCCTGGCTTACCAAGTGAAATGTTCTCAGCAACAGTTCCGCTAAACAGATAGGCCTCTTGAGTGACCATCACGATAGCCTTGCGAAGATCATCGTCCTTCAATTTACGAAGGTCGACGCCATCAAGTTCAACAGTTCCGGTCGTTGGGTCGTAGAACCTGGAAATCAACTTAGCCATAGTTGACTTACCAGCACCGGTAGTACCAACTAGAGCGATGGTTTGTCCTGCTGGAATATCTAAGTTAAAAGGAGGTAAGACCACCTTGCCATTAGAGTAAGCAAATTCAACGGTATTGAAATTGAGGTGACCTTTACGTGGGGCTAGTGGAAGTGAATCGACAGGATCCGGAACCGAAGGGGCCTCTTCCAATACACCAGAAATTTTTTCTAGTGCTGAGTTAGCTGATTGATATGAGTTATAGAACATAGCGATGTTCTCCATAGGCTCATAGAAACTTCTGGAATACAAAATAGCTGCAATCAGAACTCCGATACCTAGGTCTCCCTGAATAACTCGGTATCCACCCCAAAGCAGCACAAAGGAAACGGTTAGATTCCCAATCATGATCAAACCTGGGTCATAAATACCAAAGAGCTGAATCACCTTTGCGTTGACCGAACGATAATCCTCAACGAGTTCTTTATAAGTATCCTCGTTGCGCTTTTCTTTACGGAAAGCCTTTACTGCGCGGATACCGGTCATGGTCTCAACGAAATGAACAATCAACTTAGCTGAGGCAACTCGAGTCTTACGGTAATTAATTCTGGTATTCCTCTGGAACCATCTAGTTAGGAAGAACAACGGAATAAAGCTCACCAACATAATCAAGAATGATGAGAAATCTAGAGTAATCAGAGCTATCGCTGTGAACAGCATGAACAAAAGTCCAGAGATCATTTCACTGCCACCGGAATCCAGCAATTCCTTTATGGAATCCAAGTCGCTGGTTTGACGAGCGATAACACGTCCAGAAGTATAGGTCTCATGGAATTCAATAGAGAGATTCTGGGTATGTCTAAACAGTCTTTTTCTAAGCCCAAACATGATGTCTTGATTTACCTTGGCGGCGAATCTCATAAAGAAAGCAATAGTGATTCCAGCAAATACGGTAGTTGCAAATATCCCACCAACTGTCCAATAAAGAACACTGAAATCCCCAGCTTGAGCTGCAGGTAAGGCTTTTTCGATAACCAAAGCGATTAGGTAAGGACCAGAGACTCGAAGGGCCTGACTAGTAATTACCAAAGCCAGGCTAATAAACAATCTAGATCTAACCGGTCTTACTATTTCACCAAGCAGCTTTAGTGACCGCTGTCTTACTCTGTCTTGCTCTTCTTTATTGAGGTGAATCTTCTCTTCGTTCTGCACTCCTTGCATACTCATTACTCGTTCACCTCAATCATCTTGCCGGCTGCATCGAGGCTGCTAATCACATATCGATAGTGGTCATTGGTAGCTAAAAGGTCACTGTGTTTACCAACCGCTGTAATCTTGCCATCTTGCAGCAGTGCAACACGATCAGCTAACTGAACAGTTGAAGGACGGTGAGCGACGATCAAAGAGGTTGTTGCCTTCAATACTGTTCTCAAGGCATCTTCAACCATTGCTTCGGTATCAACATCTAGGGCTGATAGCGGGTCATCTAGAACCAAGACTGCCGGCTTTGCGGCTACGGCTCTAGCCAAGGCTATTCTTTGACGCTGACCACCTGAAAGAGACAGACCTTCTTCACCAATCTTGGTGTCAAGTCCAGCTGGAAGATCATAGGCAAAACCAGCTTGGGCAATCTCCAAAGCTTGAGCCAATTCTTCATCAGTGCTTCCTGGACGACCAAGCAGAACGTTATTTCGAATAGTGTCACTAAATAGCGTTGAGTCCTCGAAAGCCATCGCAATGTGTGAGCGAAGTTCTTCACGGTTCAGGTCTCTAATATCCACTCCATCGAGCTTGACGGATCCGCCGGTAACTTCATACAACCTAGTGGCAAGCGCCGTGAGCGAAGTTTTTCCAGAGCCGGTAACGCCAATCAGAGCAATGGATTCACCTGGTTCAATTTCAAGGTTGATACCATCTAATAAATCAGGCTGTTCTGGTGGCGCATCTGAATATCTAAAGTGAACATTTTCAAATACCAAACGACCGGTTGGCTTAGTTATTTCCTGAGCTTTCTCTGGATCTGCAATGTCAACATTGGTATCGATGACCTCAAAGAATCGCTCAACAGCGGTTCTAGCATCGATTGTCATCGAGAGTAAGAACCCAATAGAGTCAATCGGCCAGTGCAGAACACGGGTAGTCAAGATGAAAGCACTTAGAGCTCCAATGGTTAGATCACCTTGAACAATCTGACCAATTCCAATAATCAAACAAATACCCAGGGCAACATCTGGGATTGTTGAGAAAGAGAACCAAAGACTGGAAACCATCTTGGCTTTCTTAAGCTCAGTCCCACGAAGTTTCATAGCATCGCTTGCGAACTTCTCGGTCATGAATGATCCACGACCAAAAGCTTTCAAAACTCGAATACCGTGAACGCTTTCCTCAACAGCCGTGGCTAGATCTCCAGCCTGGTCTTGGCTCAACCTTGCGGTGACGTGATATTCCTTTTCAAATCTAAAACCAAGCACCCAGAGCGGTGACATGACTACTAAGAAGACAGTTGCGAGGATTGAATTGTATGTGAAGAGCACCACGAATCCAACAATGATGGTCAATAAGTTAGCCACCAATAAAACTAGTCCGAAGGATAGCCAACGTCTAATCATGCTGAGGTCGCCGGTAGCACGTGAGAGCAGTTGTCCACTAGGCCACTTGTCATGGAAAGCTACCGGAAGATCTTGAAGCTTCGCATAGAGTGTTCTTCGCAAACCGGCTTCAACGTGTGTTCCAGGTGTTAGCACCAACCATCTCCGTAACAACACCATGATGGCTTCCAACAAACCCATGCCGAGAACTGTTAGAACTGCGACAAGCAGGACGTCGAATGTGGCCGATTTTGCAAGGTTATCTACCAGCCCTTGCAAATATCTTGGAATAGCTAATGCAAACAGGTGGCCCAAGAGTGCCGCCACTGTGCCAAGCATGACTCGAGGTAAAGCGCTCTTCGCATAAGGAAATATGCGCAAAAGTGTGGCTACAGTGCCCAATTTCTTCATCGTTTGAAAAATACCTAAATCTTGTGAAAGTGTCGAACCACGTTGTGGCAAGGCTTGTGCTGCAAAGCCTTTCAGTCTATCTGAAAGAGGTAGGCTAGAAGCGGTAAAACCCCTCTAAAAACAACTATTTCATCCCACAAGGAGTTAATGCAACATGACCCGCCACGGTAAAGTCTCAGTAATTGGTTCAGGATTCTATGGAACCACAACAGCCCAGCGTTTAGCTGAATATGACATCTTTGACACCGTTGTCTTGACTGACATTCTCGAAGGTAAGCCCGAAGGCGTCGCATTAGACATCAACCAGTCTCGCTCCATTGAAGGCTTTGAGACCGAGGTTATAGGTGCAACCACAACCGTTGATGGGCAAGGCTATGAGGCAATTGCCGATAGCGAGATTGTCATCATTACTGCGGGTCTTCCCAGAAAGCCGGGCATGAGTCGCATGGATCTTCTAGAAGTTAACGCAGGCATCGTCGGTGGGGTTGCTAAGAACATTGCCAAGCATGCCCCGAATGCGGTCATTCTGGTGGTCTCTAACCCGCTCGATGAAATGACTGCACTTACTCAGAAGGCTTCGGGATTCCCTAAGGAACGAGTAATCGGTCAGGCTGGTGTTTTAGACACAGCTCGATTTACTAACTTCGTAGCAGTTGCCACCGGTGCTCAGGTAGCTGATGTTAAGACACTTACTCTTGGTTCTCATGGTGAGACCATGGTTCCGGTGCCGTCAGTTTCAACTGTGAATGGAAAGCCAATCACCGAAGTGCTGGGAGCTGAAAAAGTTGCCGAACTTGTTGATAGAACTCGTAACGGTGGAGCAGAGATTGTTGCTCTGCTAAAGACGGGTTCGGCATACTATGCACCTTCAGCTGCCGTCGCTCGTATGGCTAAAGCTGTTCATGAAGATTCAGGTGCGGTATTCCCTGTTTGTGCTTGGGTTGATGGTGAGTTCGGTATCTCAGGTGTTTACCTGGGTGTTGAAGCCAAACTGGGTAAAGGCGGAATCAAACAGGTTGTTGAAACTCCGCTTGATGCTGCAGAGCTTGAAGCACTTAAGGTCGCAGCCGAAGCTGTTCGGGCGAAGCAAGCAGATATCGCAAACCTTTAGTGATAGAAGTGGCGCTCACCGGTAAAGAACATGGTGAGGTTTGCCGCTTTAGCTGCTGCAATAACTTCCTCATCGCGAACTGAGCCGCCAGGTTGAACCACAGCCTTCACTCCAGCATCGATAAGTACCTGCAAACCGTCAGCGAATGGGAAGAATGCATCACTAGCTGCAACTGATCCATTTACTCTCAGATTTCCTCTGCTCACGGCTAACTTGCAAGAATCAACCCGATTGACCTGACCCATTCCAACACCGATTGAAGCACCTTCTTTGGCAAGCAGAATTCCGTTTGACTTCACTGCTCTAACCGCACGCCAAGCAAACTCCAAGTCCGTGAGTGTGGCTTGGTCTGGTTTAGGGCCTGAAACTAACTTCCAGTTAGTTGAACTGAAGCCATCGAAGTTATCCGCTTCCTGAACTAAGAATCCACCGGAGACCTGTCTGATCTCATTGGTTTCGCGAGAATAATTTTTAGGTAGTTCAAGAATTCTTAGGTTCTTTTTCTTCTCAATTAAAAGTCGCAGTGCCTCAAGCTCATAGCCAGGCGCAATTATCACTTCAGTGAATATCTCAAGTAGGTTCTGGGCCATACCCATGGTCACAGTTCGGTTAGCGGCCACCACACCACCAAAAGCACTTGCAGAATCACATAGGTAGGCGGCAGAGTGGGCGGCAGCGATAGGGTCTTCGACTCCCTCTGGCGCTATAGCGACACCGCATGGATTAGCGTGCTTGATGATAGCAACCGCTGGTTCTGCGAAGTCGTAAGCGGTTCGAACTGCGGCATCAGCATCAACATAGTTGTTATAGGACATCTCTTTGCCAGCGTGTAATTTAGCCTGAGCGATACCCGCTACTGCCAGCGGTGCGCTGTTTCTATAAAGCGCGGCTGACTGATGGGCGTTCTCCCCGTAGCGCAGTACCTGCAATAACTCCGCCTCGAGTTCTATACGTTGTGGGAAACCAGGGTTCTTATGAGAAGTCAAAATAGTTTGATTTGGTAGTGCTCTAGTTTCAACTTCGTTAGCAAACCAACTGGCGACTGCTGTGTCATAACGAGATGTGTGAGCAAATGCGAGGGCGGCTAACTGCCTGCGTTCAGCAAGAACCGTGCCCCCGGCCTTTATAGACTCAATAATTTCCGAGTATTTTCCCGGATCTACCACGATTGCAACATTGGCAAAGTTTTTTGCCGCAGCTCTTACCATCGCCGGGCCACCAATATCAATCTGTTCTACCACCGCGTCGCCTTTTGCACCCGTTGCAACTGTTTTCACAAATGGATATAGATTCACAACAACTAATTCAAAGGGTTCAATTTCGAGTTCTCTAAGTTGCTCTTCGTGGTTCACTAGGCGCATATCAGCGAGCAAACCGCCATGGATGTTAGGGTGCAAAGTCTTTACTCTGCCATCTAAGGCCTCAGCAAAACCGGTTACTTCAGCTACCTCTGTTACGGCGATGCCCGATCCCCGAATACTGGCAGCCGTTGAGCCTGTTGAAACAATTGAAACACCCGCCCGATCTAGAGCAGTTGCTAGTTCCATTAACCCAGTCTTGTCACTAACAGAAATAAGTGCACGTCTAATCTGGATGCGATCACGATGGCGGTAGTCCGCTGGCGTGTATTCATTTTGTGATGACAATGGTTTTCCTTCGGTTAGGCCTTGGCTAAATCTTTTTGCTTGATTGCAAATTCTTCTATAGTCCTAACAAGCAATGATCTTTCAATCTCCTTGATGCGCTCATGCAAGGCATGCTCAGATTCTTTAGGCAAAATATCCAGTTTGCTTTGGGCGATAATCTCACCGGTATCTACTCCCTCATCGACAAAGTGAATAGTCACACCGGTGGTGGTTGCTCCTGCTGCGAGTGCATCTCTGACCGCATGCGCTCCCTTGAAATCTGGCAGCAGGCTCGGGTGCGTATTGATAAGTTTTCCTCGAAGTGCGGCAACAAAATCCGCTGGCAGGATTCTCATAAATCCGGCAAGAACCACTAAATCTGGCTGATGATGTTGCACATTAGCTAACAGCTTTTCGGCCCAGGCTTGCTTAGAACTAAATCGTTCTGGCTCAACAATGAAAGTGTCAACATCATAGAGTTCAGCATGCTCTAAACCAGGAGCATCTTTATCAGAGCCAACTGCAACAATCTTGGCTGGGTATAGCGGATTCTCGGAGGCCTTTAGTAGCGCTAAAAGATTTGATCCGCTGCCTGATATGAGTACGACAACAGAGAGCATCTAACTATTTTATCCTGCGGATAAGCTCAGGGTCTGCGGCATCAGGCCTTGCGCTAAAGAATGCTGCCAAGATCGAAGCAACACTAACCTCAACAAAAGTCACTCCAGCAACCAGCCACGGATTAGCACCAATTGTGCTCATCCGACCAGGGCCGATAGAGCCACCTGAGAAATCTGCCAAAACCCACATCTCGACCGCTGCCACAAAACCAATTGCAAAACCAAGGGCTATAGCCGAAGAGGTTGCCGAGGCATAGGCAAAACGAAGCTCTGCCGTGTGTGACTTGATAAGTAATGTTGCTCCGAAAGCGCAAAGTAAAGGAACAAGGATAAAAATAATTGAGAAACTGTTTGCACCAACCGGCAAGGCAGCAAGCATCGGGATCGCTGGAAGTGGTCCCAGTTCAGTTCCTAGTGGAGAGACCATTGAACCTTCACCCAATGAGAATCCAACACCGGTGAGCCAAGCGTTGCTAAGCGCAATTACATTCGGCATCAGGGCCAACTGCCCAGCGCTAACGGTTATTGTCCCGAGTAGTGATAACTGCAAACTCTGATACAACCGAATGACTTCCACCCAGTTCAGCGCTAACAGCATTGAAACAATGATTGAACTGACCGCACTCAACGCAAGAACCACAGCGGTGCCTGCTCGAAGAGCGGGACCAACTAAAGGTTTGAGTGCCCACGGCAATCTTGCTGTGTTCTTGACAAAGAATTCTTTGAATCGATCACGTAGTTGCCCTGGGTTTTGATCTTCAGCATACCAAGGCTCTCCAACTACAGAACCAATAATCAGTAAGGCACTAAATAGCCCAGTTGGGATAAAGACGCCTTGCCAATCTAAGACGTAAATAGCTTTTGTGTATGCGGCAGCTGTGAGTGCCGTTGCGAGTGCGAGATAACCCAGAATTGCCCCAGCCCATGAGTAGCCTAAGTACGATTCCCCACTAAGCCTTCTACCCGCTCTAAACATGCTCCAACCAATTAGAAGAGCAAAGCCCAACGGGATTAAATCAAAGATGTATTCAGGAACTTGTAATCCCGCTACCTTACCTGCAGAGATATGTATCGGAACACCTTGAGCATTGAGCCAGATTCTCGCGGTTGTTTGGATGATAGTGTCAAAAGTTGAACCATTGGTTTGCTCAACCAACCAAACTAAAAGATTCAGAACAAAAATTCCAACAAAGCCAACGGCCATGACAAATGCAGCCTGTAAAGCTCCCTGCCCGACCGCCTTTATTCGCATGAACTAAAGGCTAGCTATAACTCCGCGCATCAAGGCTGCGGTCTCACTCGGAGTTTTGCCAACCTTAACACCAACGGCTTCAAAAGCTTCTTTCTTCGCCTGAGCAGTTCCCGCAGAACCAGAGACAATGGCTCCGGCGTGACCCATGGTCTTACCCTCAGGGGCAGTGAATCCTGCAACATAAGCAACAACTGGCTTGGAAACATGCTCCTTGATATAGGCGGCAGCTTTTTCTTCCGAGTCGCCACCAATTTCGCCAATTAGAACAATTGCCTTAGTATCTGGATCTGCTTCAAAAGCAGCGAGTGCATCGATATGTGTGGTTCCAATGATTGGGTCTCCACCGATACCGATTGCTGTTGAGATACCAATCTCACGAAGTTCGAACATCATCTGGTAAGTCAATGTGCCTGACTTAGAAACTAAACCGATTGGGCCAGCGCCTGAAATGTTCCAAGGAGTGATACCAGCGTTAGATTTTCCTGGGCTGATGATACCCGGACAGTTAGGGCCTATGATTCTGGTCTTTTTTCCCTTTGAGTTACTGTATGCCCAAAATGAAGCACTGTCGTGAACCGGGATACCTTCGGTGATGACAACGGCTAGGCCGATCTCAGCATCTATAGCTTCCATCACTGCAGACTTAGCAAAAGCAGGTGGCACGAAGATAACTGAAACATTTGCGCCAGTTGCCTTCATAGCTTCAGCAACAGTTCCAAATACTGGAAGTAAAGTGCCATCAACATCGACTGATTCACCAGCCTTGCGAGGGTTCACACCACCTACGATGTTTGAACCACCTGCCAGCATGCGCTTGGTGTGCTTCATACCTTCAGAACCAGTCATTCCCTGAACAATAATCAGGCTGTTCTTATCTAGAAAAATAGACATCTAAAATCTCTCTTACTTATTCGCGAGCTCAGCTGCTTTGTCCGCAGCTTCGTCCATGGTGTCAACAACAGTTACAAGTGGGTGGTTAGCGTCAGCCAAAATCTTTCTACCTTCAACCACGTTGTTACCATCAAGGCGAACAACCAGCGGCTTAGTGGCTGATGAACCTAGCTTTGCTAGTGCTCCGACGATTCCGTTAGCAACTGCGTCACAAGCGGTAATTCCACCAAACACATTTACGAAGACGCTCTTAACCTGAGGGTCGCCAAGAATAACATCAAGGCCTGCAGCCATAACTTCAGCTGAAGCACCACCACCGATATCCAAGAAGTTAGCTGGCTTCACGCCACCGTGGCGCTCACCCGCGTAAGCGACAACGTCAAGTGTCGACATAACTAGACCGGCACCATTGCCGATAATGCCAACTTCGCCATCAAGCTTTACGTAGTTAAGCTCTGATTCTTTAGCCTTAGCTTCTAGCGGATCAAGTTGATCGCGTTCCATTGACTCACGCTCGTGTCTAAACTCTGCGTTGTCATCAAGAGTGACTTTGCCATCAAGAGCGATGATCTCTCCCGACTTAGAAAGAATCAGTGGATTCACTTCAACCAGAGTTGCATCTTCTTTGACGAAGACTTCATAAAGTTTCACAAATACCGGAGCGACCTTGGCTGCAATCTCAGCATCAAAGCCACCAGCAATAGCAATCTCGGTTGCCTTAGCTAGATCAATTCCAGTAATAGCATCAACTGCAATCTTGGCTAGGGCCTCGGGACGCTCTTCAGCTAGCTGCTCAATTTCCATTCCACCTTCAACACTGCAAAGTGATAGGAAAGTTCTGTTACTTCTATCCAGCAGTACAGAGAAGTAATACTCCTTATCGATAGCGGCACCCTGAGCTACCATCACACGATTCACTGGCAGGCCCTTGATGGTAAGTTTCAAGATTGCCTCAGCAGCAGAGGCTGCCTCTTCTGGAGTGTGAGCTAGCTTTACTCCACCAGCTTTACCTCGACCGCCGGCTTTTACCTGAGCCTTCACAACAACAGTGCCGCCGATCTTAGCTGCGGCCGCCGCGGCTTGCTCAGGTGTATCTGCAATCAGACCTTGTAATACTGGTACTCCATAGCTCTCAAACATGTCGCGAGCTTGATATTCAAATAAGTCCACTTATGATTCCATTCAACAAAAAAGGGCACTCAGAACGTGCACCAAAGATAAGTTTAGAGCCTCTCGATAGGTGCCACTCGCACCATCAAGCGCTTAGTTCCAACCCGCTCGAACCTAATTTCAGCCGTCTGACGTGCTCCCTCGCCGGAAGTTGCAACAACTGTTCCTGGGCCAAAGTCATCATGCTGGACTTTATCGCCAACCGATAATACCAATCCCTCGTTATTCCTCACCTGAGTAATGGCGTTATTCCAGACCTTCTTCTCCTTCAGTGGGCGATCATAACTACCTGAACCAACTCCCCTTGGCTGATACCTAGGCTCTTCCCGCTCAGCTCCTCGTTGATCAACCAGCTCAACGGGAATATCCAGTAAGAAGTTAGAGGGCATCGTCGAATTCATTTGACCGAACAGAGTTCTTTGCAAAGCCAAGGTCAAATACAACTGTTTCATGGCTCGGGTGATGCCAACATAGAAAAGCCTGCGTTCTTCGGCTAGACCGCCAACCTCTTCAAAAGAACGCATATGCGGCAAAGTGCCCTGTTCTAAACCAGCAATGAAGACCACCGGGTATTCAAGTCCCTTAGCGGTATGCAGTGTCATCAGAGAGACCTGACCAGAGCCATCATCTATTTCATCGGCCGCAGCAGCCAATGTTATCTCCGCTAAATAGTCAGCAAGTGTTGCATCCTGATTGCGTAACTGATACTCAACCACCTGGCCAACCAATGCATCGAGGTTCTCAACTCTTGCCTCATCCTGAGGATCTCGACTCATCTCTAGGTTGTATTTATATCCCGAGCGAACTAGAGCATCGGTCAACACATCACTAATCTTTGCCGTCTGCGCCATAACCTCCAGAGCATCTAGTAAATTAGCAAACTTTAGAATGGCTTCAGTAATCTTTGGACCAAGTCCGAGCTCAACCGCTGCACCAAGTGCATCTCTGAAACTTAGATTGTTTCGTCTGGCATATTCAGCAATCTTGAGTTCAGTCTTATCCCCGATACCGCGACCTGGTTCATTGAGGACCCTTCTAACTGCTTCATCGTTTCTGCCATTAGAAACAGCAGTTAGATAAGCCAATGCGTCCTTTATTTCTTTACGCTCATAGAACTTTAAGCCGCCGATAACGGCATACGGAACTCTTTGTGATTTGAGCTCAGCTTCAATGCTCGGAGTTAAGGCGTTAGTTCTATACAGAATAGCCATCTGACTGTAAGCAACACCTTCGCCATGATGCTCTTGAATCTGATCGACTATGAAACCAGCTTCATGTCTTTCATCGACAGCAGTGAACTGAACTATCTTTTCTCCGCCACCAGCATCAGTCCAAAGGTTCTTATCTGGTCTATCGAAGTTCTTGGAGATAACAGCATTGGCAGCTGAGAGAATGTTCTGAGTAGAGCGATAGTTCTGCTCTAGCAGAATGGTGTGTGCTCCTCTGAAGTCTTTGGAGAATTCAGCGATGTTTCTTATATCTGCACCACGGAAAGCATAAATAGATTGGTCGCTATCTCCAACAACAGTCAAAGAAGCAGGTCCTAATATTTCACCTGTCTTTGAATCAGGCTGGGCAAACTTTGGATCTATCCCCTTGGTAAGTTCTCTAATCAGAGCATATTGAGCATGATTGGTATCTTGATACTCATCAACTAGCACGTGCCTAAACTTTCGTTGATAATTTGCTGCTACCTCTGGGAATGCTCTGAGTAAATAAACCGTCTCCCCGATTAGATCGTCAAAGTCAAAAGCGTTATTCCTGCGCTTTTCAGACTCATAGGCAGTAAAAATCTCAGCCATAGCTGAAGACTTCGGATTCTTTGTATCAATGTTTCCTGCAAAATCCTCAGCCGTTTGTAGTTCGTTCTTAGCCTTGCTGATAACAGCTGCTACGGACTGTGGCTTCAAATTATCGATGTCATAGCCACCGGTTTTGATAAGTCGCTTTATAAGCGCTCTGGTATCTCCAGTGTCATAAACAGTGAAATTAGAGTTATGGCCTAATTTTTCTGCCTCGCGTCTCAATATCTGCAAGCACGCAGAGTGGAAAGTCCTAATCCACATTCCCTCTGGATCGCCCACCAAATGCCTGATCCGCTCACGCATTTCATTAGCTGCTTTGTTGGTAAAGGTGATAGCCAAAATCTGCGATGGCCAGGCTTCTTTATTGGCTAACAGGTGAGCGATTCGATGAGTTAATACCCTGGTCTTACCTGAACCTGCGCCAGCAACAATCAGTAGCGCTGGCCCCCTATATAGAACAGCTTCCCGCTGTTCTGGGTTTAGCCCTTCAAGCAGGTCGGGTGAACCGATGGGCTCTAAAAAGGTGGTCATAACTCAAGTAATCCTAAGTTGAACAGGGGACAGTTCAGCCTCGGTCGGTCAATACTCGCCGAAGTAAGTCCGGTTGATCAGCAAAAATCCCATCAACTCCAGTCACAATGATCTTCTCGTAGTACTCATCTATCGAGTTTTCAGCGTGTTCTGCTCTAGCTGTAAACACCCATATCTCTAGGTCATTGAAATGCGCTGCTTCGACCCAGTTATCCTCCGAAAACAAGAGATGAGTCGAGATAGATAGCCCATCAACTTCTCGGGCTAATTCTGCAAGCCAGGCAAAATCTAAGGCGGCGTCATCGATTGCCAAAAAGTATTTAGCTTTAACATCAAGACCTAAAAGTTCTGCTTTGGTCTGAAGCAGAATCTCAAGACTGAAAGACTCAATAACCAGCCGAACTTCTTTATCTGAGATGGCACTTGCTGAAATGTCCTGAGCCACCAGTTTCCCGACGCTTTGAGTTAACAGCTCTAGATGAGTTCCCTGCTTTATCTCAACAACTAGTATCTTGCCCGCAACAAATGAAGAGCTCAGCAATTTAATAAAGGTAGGTATTTCAAATTGACCATCGAAGGTGGAACTGCCAGGTCTAATCTCTGGAAGACGTTCTTTGGCCCTAAGGCTTTTGATCTGCTCTAAATTTAGATCTTCACTGAACCAATCCGTTATCTCAACTTCTTCAACCTGACCAGCACGTCTGAAAGTCAGAAGCTCAGTTTTGTTGGAAATATCTGTAGTTCCAGACAAAGCATTTTCGTGTCTAATGATGAGCTGCTCATCTGCAGTTGTGACTAAATCAAACTCGATACCATCAGCGCCTTGCTGGATGCCAAGCTCAAACGCTTCTAAAGTGTTTTCGGGTCGATAGCCGCTAGCTCCACGATGAGCTATCACCACTGGGTTTTTCATTACTCCCACTCAATAGTGCCCGGTGGCTTGCTGGTCACATCCAAGACAACTCTGTTAACACCAACTACCTCATTGGTGATGCGGTTAGAGATTTTTGCTAACAAGTCGTAAGGAAGTCTTGACCAATCAGCCGTCATAGCGTCTTCGCTAGAAACGGGTCGAAGAACAATTGGATGACCGTAACTTCTGCCATCTCCTTGAACGCCAACTGATCTAACATCGGCAAGTAAGACAACAGGACACTGCCAAATCTCTGAATCGAGCCCGGCTGCTGTTAGTTCTGCTCTTACGATGGCGTCTGCTTGGCGAAGCAAATCTAAACGCTCTTTAGTTACCTCACCAACAATTCGAATACCAAGACCCGGGCCTGGGAATGGTTGTCTACCAACGATTTCTTTCGGTAGGCCTAGTTCAAAACCAATGGCTCTAACTTCATCCTTGAACAAAGTTCTCAGTGGTTCAACGAGTTCAAACTGCAGGTCATCAGGTAAGCCGCCAACATTGTGGTGGGACTTGATACCCGCTGTAACGCCCCCGCCGGATTCCACAACATCCGGATATAGAGTTCCCTGAACTAGAAACCTTATCGGTCGGTTATCTGCTTTTGATTCAGCGATGAGGGCTAGCTGAGCCTCTTCGAACGCTCTAATGAACTCTCTGCCAATAATCTTCCGCTTGGTTTCAGGTTCGGTGACTCCTACCAGTGCCGATAAGAACTTCTCCTCGGCATCAACGGTTACCAACCTAATGCCAGTAGCAGCAACATAGTCGCGCTCTACTTGTTCAACTTCACCTTCACGCATCAGTCCATGATTCACAAAAATACAAACCAATTGATCGCCAACTGCTTTATGAACCAATGCTGCTGCAACTGCAGAGTCAACTCCACCAGATAGACCACAGATAACTCGATCATTACCAACCTGGTTCTTGATTTTTTCCACCTGATCTGCAATAACGTTTCCGCTATTCCAATCAGCAGGAATGCCAGCTGCGCTGTGTAAAAAGTTTTCTAAAACATTCTGACCAAACTGAGAATGTTTGACTTCTGGATGCCATTGAACTCCGTAAATCTTTTTAGCTGAATTTGCAAAAGCCGCGACCGGTGTCGTTGCAGTACTAGCTAGAACTTCAAAACCATCAGGCGCAACCATCACCTGATCGCCGTGGCTCATCCAACAAATTTGAGAAGCTGATTGGCCCTGTAAAATCTCGCCATCGGCAACAACTGTCAAATCAGTTGCACCATATTCCCGAAGGCCAGTCTTATCAACTCGACCGCCAAGTGCTTGGGCTAGGACCTGGAAACCATAACAAATGCCAAGAACTGGTATCCCCAGTTCCAGAATGCCTTTGTCCAGCTGAGGTGAACCCGGTTCATAAACACTTGACGGGCCGCCGGAAAGAATAATAGCCAAAGGGTTCTTTTCCTTCACATCCTTAGCTGAAACATTGTGGTAAACAATTTCGCTGTATACACCGGCTTCACGAACACGCCTAGCAATTAGCTGAGCATACTGAGCGCCAAAGTCTACGACTAGTACTGGTCTATTGTTAGTGGCGGTTATTTTGATGCACCTGCCTCAGTGAGAATTAGTGACACTTTCTTGCTGTAGCTGCGCTCAATAAAGAATGATGTTAGCGGAACAATTCCACCCATGGCGATAAGCACAAAGTCTTTGAACTTTAGATTTGCTAAACGCCAGATTCTAAAATCAGCAAACAAATAGACAACATAAAGCATGCCGTGTATCTGCAGTAGGAGTTTGGAAACGTCTACCCCATCAGTTGGAAAGCCGGTGTCATCAACGGGGTTTGGAACTAACCCGATAAAGCCAGCGTCTCCGCCAGACCAGATGGTGTGTCCGAAGGCATACTTCAATACCATTTCAGCAACTACCAAGAGCAGGAAGATGCCTGTAATAAAAGAACTTGCCTTATAAAAAGAAAGAGCTGATTTAGCGTTGGGGTTCATTAGGTCATTTTACCAATCCCAGAGCAATCAGTTCTGCCATGGCAGAGTTCAATAGCTAGGAGGCAACTATTCAGCAGAGTCGAGCAATGCTTCTTGCTGCTTCTTATAGGCATCAGCAAGCAAGCGCCACCACATAAACACGGCAAAGCCAGCAAAGACAGTCCACTCGATGGCATAGAAGGCAGAAAGCCAGTTCAATTGGCTATCTGACTTAGCTAAACCGATGGTGATTGCCTCCACTCCTGGTAGCTGTGTGTATGCGTTTGGTTTAGTTATGGCAATAAACCCCGAATATGCGGGCAAGGTTGCCGGCCTCAGGTTGATTAGCTGAGCTACTGACATCGAAGAGAATAGGTCTTCTTCCAGAGCAGGTTCTGGTGCTTCGCTAGGCAGGTATCTTCCAGCCAAAGGGCGGAATGATTGAACGTTGTAAAGTAATTTGGCTTGACCTAGAGCCACCTTTGCACTACTTAGATCCGAAATAAATCCAACTGCAACAAATACTCTCGCATCTACCGTGGCGGTTGGAACAACTAGCCAATAGCCCTTAGTGCCATCAACCTGAACACGATTAGCAATCAAAACAGCTTGTCCTGGATTCTGAGTAACTCTTGTCGATACCAGAGTCAGAACTTTTTGTTGCCCTTCTTTACTTACTTCCATAAAACTAAAAGGTTTGTTTGGCTCTGCCACGGTGTCAAGAGCAACGTAGCTAACTTTGGTCCACTTGTCATTATCTGAGTTCGGTAAGACAGATCTATTTATTTGCCACTGAGCTAATAAGGCAAATGCCACCGCCATTAGTAAGCAAAGAACTAGTGCGGTAATCCACTTAGCCGTGAGAGCAAGTTTTAGCATTACGCGTTGTATGGTGCTACGACAGTGTCGACTCTTTGGAATTCTTTGAGATCACTGTATCCGGTGGTTGCCATCGCACGACGAAGAGCTCCCATTAGGTTTGTTCTGCCATCAGCTGCAGTTGATGGACCCTGCAAGATCTGCTCTAGGGAACCGCTTCGACCAACCTGAACTCTTTCACCTCTAGGTAGTTCAGCGTTATAGGCCTCTGCCCCCCAGTGCCAACCCTGACCCGGTGCTTCATCGGCACGAGCAAGAACAGACCCGAGCATTACCGCATCTGCACCACAGGCTATAGCTTTCACAATATCCCCTGAAGTTCCGAGACCGCCATCTGCAATCACGTGAACGTAACGTCCACCTGATTCATCCATGTAATCGCGCCTTGCTCCAGCAACATCAGCAACAGCAGTTGCCATTGGTGCATGAATACCAAGAACAGTTCTTGTTGTTGATGCTCTTCCACCACCAAAACCAACTAGAACACCGGCAGCCCCGGTGCGCATCAAATGCAACGCTGCGGTGTATGTTGCAGCTCCACCAACAATCACAGGAACATCTAGCTCATAGATGAACTCTTTTAGGTTTAGGGCTTCATGAGTTTTAGAAACATGCTCAGCTGAAACAGTGGTTCCGCGAATAACGAAGATATCAACACCAGCTGCGATAACAGCCTTGGCATACTCTGCGGTCTTCTGTGGTGATAGAGCCGCGGCAACAGTCACACCTGCTTTACGAATGTATGCCAGACGTTCTTTGATTAGCTCTGCCTTAATAGGCTCTGCATAGATCTGTTGCATGCGTAAAGTCGCTTCAGCTTCACTAAGTTTGGCAATCTCTGCTAATTGCTTAGTTGGATTCTCGTATCTAGTCCAAAGGCCCTCAAGATCCAGAACACCTAAACCACCTAGCTTTCCAATAGCGATAGCGGTATCAGGAGATACCACCGAGTCCATTGGTGCAGCTAAAACAGGAAGAGCAAAGCTATAAGCATCTATGTTCCAAGCAGTTGAGACATCTTTGGGGTCACGCGTTCTTCTCGAAGGAACAACGGCAATATCGTCAAAAGCCCAGCTACGGTTACCGCGCTTACCGCGACCAATCTCAATTTCGCTCACAGTTATCTCCTAGCGGTTGTTGTAATTCGGGGCTTCGACAGTCATCTGAATATCGTGCGGGTGAGATTCCTTCAAACCGGCAGGAGTGATTCTCACAAACTTACCTTTAGCTTGTAATTCTTCGATGGTGCCTGCACCAACATAACCCATAGCAGCACGAAGGCCGCCAATAAGCTGATGGGCAACGGTAGAAACTGTTCCTCTGTAAGGAACTCTTCCTTCGATACCTTCAGGAACTAGCTTGTCTTCTCTCAGAACATCATCTTGGAAGTAGCGGTCTTTGGAGTAACTCTTAGCTTCACCACGTGATTGCATAGCGCCGAGAGATCCCATGCCCCTATAAGTTTTGAACTGCTTACCGCCAACAAAAGTAATATCTCCTGGTGCTTCATCCGTTCCGGCAAGAAGTGAACCAATCATCACTGCATTCGCTCCAGCAACTATAGCCTTAGGAATATCTCCAGAGAACTGCAAACCACCATCGGCAATTACTGGAACACCTGACGGTTTACAAGCCAGCGATGCCTGATAGACAGCAGTAATCTGAGGAACACCAACCCCGGCGATAACGCGGGTGGTGCAGATTGAACCTGGACCAACACCGACCTTAACTCCATCTGCGCCAGCAGCAACTAGGGCAGCGGCACCTTCACGAGTGGCAACATTTCCACCTATGACATCAACGTGCTTAGCAACCGGTTCTGCTTTTAGCTTGGCAACCATTTCTAGCACCGCAGTGTTATGGCCGTGCGCTGTGTCAACAATCAAAATGTCAACACCAGCGTCTACCAGAGCCATCGCTCTTTCCCAACCCTGGTCACCAACACCAATAGCTGCAGCCACCAACAATCTTCCTGAAGAGTCTTTGCTTGCTAAAGGATACTTTTCGCTCTTGTCAAAATCTTTGATAGTAATCAAGCCACGAAGTTTATTGTTGGCATCAACCAGAGGTAACTTCTCGATGCGGTGCTGCGCAAAAATTGAAATAGCAATCTCAGGGGTAACCCCAACCGGTGCTGTGACCAGCGGCATAGGAGTCATAACATCTTTGACCAATGTGATGCTCTTCTGAACTTCATTAACAAATCTCATATCTCGGTTCGTAACGATACCCAGTAGAGTTCCATCTTCATCAATAACTGGCAATCCTGAAACTCTAAAGGTTCCGCAGATATCATCAACTTCTTGGACAGTGGCAAGTGGATGGGTCGTAACCGGGTGGGTTATCATTCCAGCTTCTGAACGCTTCACCAGATCAACCTGGGTAGCCTGCTGCTCAATGGAAAGATTACGATGCAAAACACCTAAGCCACCCTGACGGGCGATAGCGATCGCAAGTCTTGCCTCGGTTACGGTGTCCATCGCTGAAGAGAGTAACGGGATGTTGATGGATAGACGCTTGGTTACCTGGGTCTTGGTCGATACCTGACTAGGCACGATGTCCGACTGGCCAGGAAGCAGCAACACATCGTCATAAGTCAGACCAGTAAAGCCAAATGGGTCATTTTGAGTCATTTTTACCCTGTCAGGTGAGTTGATTAGCCAATTCTATCCTGACTATGCACTCTATTCTTAGGGTCAATTTTGGCTAAATACTCCAGCTGGAGCGTAAGAACCTGAGCTCCCGTACCTGTATACCGTGTAGTCAACTGCTTTGATAAATCCCAAGCTTTGAAAGCGAGGTTTTCCCTTGACCTTCGATGAAAAAATTGAAACTCTGAGTGCCTCAGAGCTAACGTTCCTTGAGTCCAATAGTGCTTGAGCGGCAAGGGTAATGCCCTCGTAGGTATGCCAAGCCAAAGCAAATATTGGGGACTTTGGATTGCTAAGCAGAGCTGGCCTATTCAAAGATAAGGCGAGTCGATTGCGGAATTCAGCAGTTGTGAATTCTTGTGGGAGTATCCCCTGAATCCCAGCGAGGCTTTTGGCCCAAGGATATGTCGAGTAATTAGCCATGTTGCCAGGCACTAAATACTTATCTTTCACAGATGGCAACCAAGTTTCCACAGCTTCAAAAAAGCCAATTGACTGCTCTAATGATGCAACGACTAAGACCTCGGGCTTGGCTTTTTTGATTGCAATCACATCTGAGATCGCTAAGACTTGAACTTGTGGAACCCCTCTAACGGTTAGTCCAAATGCAATCGATCTCATGGCTTCTTTGCCATATTCATCATCGCTGTAAGCGACCAAGACGGAGGTTGGATTATCCCTGGAAATCATTTCAGCTAATGAGATGATGTCCTGGCTGTGTGACGAAGTCAGTCTAAATAACCAAGGCTTAGCACTTGGATTCAGTCCATCATCTAAAGCTGCAGGAGCAATCATTGGAATTGGTTCCGATTTAGTTAGTTGGATTACTTGCTTAGCGGCACCTGATTCAATTGGGGCTAGTAATACGTCTGCGTCAAAGGCCTTCACTCTGGCAACGGCATTCTTGAGGTCGGACATCGAATCCCCAGTATCTTCAAAATCAAGATTGACTTTGACCGATTCAGCAAGATCGGTTACTGCCAACTTTGCAGCTGCTCTTTGTATTTGACCTGCAAAATAGAGATTTCCTGAATCAGCGGTCATTACCCCTACTTTAAGAATTGGAGCCATTGGTTTAGCGAAGCCACCGGAAACTAAAAATAGGCAAGCAAGACCGATAACAGCCCCACCAATAATGATTAATCTTCTTCTCATGGGAAGAGCGTAGAAGAATCACCATAGCTGTGTTTTAGTTTTCAACAGTTAAGGCAGAAGCGGGTCGGCATAACCGACCCGCTTCTTTTTGATGCTTTGGTTGTTACTTAGTGCCGTTTATGCTTGCGCTCACAACACCGTTTGATGACATGTTCCACTTGGCTAGAAGGGCTGTGTACTGGCCGTCATCGATGAGTGACTGAAGTGCTTTCTGGATTGCATCACGAAGACCAGTGTCTTTCTTCAAGATTGCAATACCAACGAAACCAGCGTCATATCCGCTAGGTGCGTCTGGGTCTGAAACAACGTCGAAGTACTCGCCGTTACCAGCCTTAGCTGCAGCACCCTGAGCTACTAGTGAGTCCATCATTACTGCATCGCCCTGCTTAGCGCGTAGAGCGTTCTGCATAGCTGGTGCATCAGGAAGAGTTGTAACGGTAATTGGCTTCTTGCCAGATACCTTACAACTTTCTGACATGGTTCCAAGTAAATCGATCTGAATGGTTCCATTCTGAGCGATTACTGTCTTGCCACAGAGGCTCATCGCGTTGGTAATACCTTCAGGGTTACCCTTGTTCACGATCATCTGTGAACCACCGATGTGGTAGTCAACAAAGTCAACCTTTGCTTGACGCTCTGTGGTGTCGCTCATTGAGCTCATGATGATGTCGTTGGTTCCAGCCTCAAGGTTCGCGATGATGGTGTCAAACACTGCATCGTTGAAGCGAACTTCAGCTCCAAGCTTCTGACCTATCAAAGCACCAAGCTCAACGTCAAAACCAGTAAGCTTGCCGTTTTCGTCTTCATACTCGAATGGCTCGTAAGGAATGTCGCTGGCAACATCAATTCCACTGTCCAAATAAGCCGCTGGCAAAAGAGCCTGTGCTGCTTTGTCAACCTTAGATTGGTCGACACCATTGTTTGGACCGCTGGAACAGCCAGCTAGTACTAGAAGACCTGCCGACACAACTGCGACAAAGCCTAATTTCTTTTTAGACACTTTGAATCTCGCTCTCTTATTTGGTTTACTCTGCTTCAAAACTAAAGGACCTTGTTGAGGAAAGCTTTGGTTCTGGCCTCTTGAGGTTTATCTAAAACCTGCTTTGGCGTTCCCATCTCAACTATTTGCCCTTTATCTATGAAGACTACTTTGTCTGCCACTTCTCGTGCGAACCCCATCTCGTGAGTCACAACAATCATGGTCATGCCAGCCTTAGCTAGGCCCTTCATTACATCTAACACGTCACCCACTAGCTCTGGATCAAGTGCTGAGGTTGGCTCATCAAATAGCATCAACTTTGGCTTCATCGCTAGCGCTCGAGCAATAGCGACACGTTGCTGCTGCCCACCCGAAAGTTGAGCTGGGTAATGCTCAGCTTTATCAGCAAGACCTACCTGAGCCAGTAATTCAAAACCTAGCTTCTTGGCATCTTCTGGGCTGACGCCGGCAACACCAATAGGTGCTTCGATCACGTTCTGCAAAGCAGTCATATGCGGGAAGAGGTTGAACCTCTGGAAAACCATGCCGATTGCCTGACGTTGTCTTGCAATCTCCTTAGGCTTCATTTCGTGCAAAACCTTGCCAGTCTGGCGGTAACCCATTAACTCATCGTTGACATAGATACGTCCCCCGTTGATTGATTCAAGGTGATTTAGACATCTCAGGAAAGTAGATTTACCAGAACCAGACGGCCCGATTATGCAAAGCACTTCACCTTGCTCAACACTAAGTGTTATACCTTCTAACACTTCGTTAGAACCATAGCTCTTTCGAACGCTTCTAGCATCGACCATTAATTTAGCCATTAGCTTCTACCCACCTTGAATGCTCTAGGGGCAGCTCTTCCACCAACAGTTGCAAAGCCTCTACCGTATCTGCGCTCTAGTGCTCGCTGAGGGAAACCAAGAACAGTTGTCATTGCTAAGTACCAGAAACCGCTCACTACTAGCAATTCAATCTGGGCGAGGTTTGCTGATGAAATAGTGCTTGCTGCTGTGTAAAGCTCAGCAACTGCAATCACCTGAAGCAAAGAGGTGTTCTTGAGCATTCCAATAAATTCATTACCCATTGGCGGAATGATCACTCGCATTGCTTGGGGCAAAACAATTCTTCTCATGGTCTGCCCACCAGACATACCCAGAGACTTAGCAGCTTCAACCTGACCTGAGTCAACAGCCAAGATACCTGCTCTAACAATTTCTGCTGAGTAAGCAGCTTCGTTTAGTGAAAGAGCTATGACGCCAGCAACCAAAGCTGGGATTAGATCGCTAGTGTCCCCACTTAGCCAAACGATATCTGTGTAAGGAACACCTAAAACTAATTGAGGAAAAATTATCCCCAAGTAACCCCAAAACACAATCTGCAAAAGCAAAGGGGTTCCTCTAAAGAACTCAATGAAGCCAGTAGCTAGCCAACGCTGTAATGGGTTGGCACTCAGTTTCATAATTGCCAGCAGCGTTGCCAAGATCGCGGCAATTGCCATACAGAGCACTGTCACAAAAATGGTAACCAGCATGCCCTGAAGAATGCGCGGGTCAAAGATATACTTGGCAACTAGCTCGTGCTGAATAGATTTAGCGCTATAAACCGCCCATATGAAACTGAGAAGTAAAACTGATGCGATACCACCGAAGATCCAGCGCGCCGGGTGACGCAACGGAACCGCTACAACGTCATCGCCGTAATCAGTGTTATCCGTTGTTGCCATGAGCCTGCCTTAGAGTTACTAAAAATCCTATTCCCTAAGGTTATGCCCATTAAGCGAATTAGCCCCGAGATTTACTCGGGGCTAATTCGCTATCTAAATCTGGCTTAGCGCTCTACGACTGCTAGTACGTCTCTAGCTGAAAGAACTAGGTATTCCTTACCGTTGTACTTTAGCTCTGTACCACCGTACTTAGAGAAGATAACGCGGTCACCAACAGCGATGTCTAGTGGGACACGGTTACCGTTGTCATCGACGCGACCAGGGCCAACAGCGATAACTTCAGCCTCTTGAGGCTTCTCTTTAGCGGTATCTGGGATTACCAGACCCGAAGCGGTAACTTGCTCTGCCTCAACTGGCAGAACGACAATTCGATCTTCAAGCGGCTTAATTGAAACCGACACGTTGAACCTCTTCTTTTAGTGAAATTTAGGGAAAGCGCTCTAGCGCTAGGTCAAGTTTATAGCCTTGATTAGCACTCCTGCAACCAGAGTGCTAACGCTTCGCTGTTAGCGTTGATAAATGGACCGTTCCAGCTTTCTCAGCCTAATTAGCCCTGAGGGTCAGGCCCTATTGGCCGAGGTAGGGGATTTAGACAGCAAAGCGGATGTTCTCAAGCTGGTTGCCAAGCTCAGATCCAAAGGTCATTCGGCAGAGCTGGTGGCAACCGTACTCAGCCAAGCCAAACTGAGACGTCGAGCCCAAGCCAAGTTCGGCGAATTCGCCAACCATATGTATTTCACCGAAGCAGGCTTAGAGCAAGCCTCAAGACTAAAAGTTGCGGGAATACATGCAGGACGATTTAGAGATTCAGGTATTACAAACATTGCCGATCTTGGCTGTGGCATTGGGGCAGAAACTCTTGCTCTGGCTAGTCTTGACCGCACTGTCTCTGCTTTTGAACTAGATGAAGTAACAGCAGCCATAGCTTCTTATAACCTAGCTAGTTTTGACAAAGTTATTGTTGAACAAGCAGATGTCACAAAACTAGACCTGAGTAAATTCGAAGGCGCTTTCATAGACCCAGCAAGAAGAGATCTTGATGGCCCTAAGAAAGAATTCACTAAGCGCAAATATGACTTGAGTGAACTAAGCCCATCTTTTGATTTTGTTATGGAAGTCGCAAAAAAGATGCCAACCATTGTGAAACTGGGTCCCGGATTAGATCACAAAGATATTCCACAGGATGCTGAAGCAGTTTGGGTATCCGATAACGGTGACTTAGTTGAAATGACTCTTTACTTTGGCAAAGTTGCAAGAGAAAACATTGTTCGAGCAGCACTGCTGCTAACACCTAATGGCACTTTTGAAATCACCAGCTCAAACCATGCAAGAACAGATGCACCAATCGGTGAACTTGGTGCTTATGTCTATGAACCAGATGCAGCCCTAATCAGATCGCATTTGATTGGCGATTTAGCGATAGATTTCAACCTTCATATCTTTGCTAATGAAATTGCATATCTCACCGGAGATGAAAAACTAGAATCTCCTTGGCTCAAGGGATACAGAGTTTTAGACAACCTGGTCTTCGACCGTAAGAAGCTAAAGAGTTACCTGAGAGAACGTAATGTTGGAATCCTCGAAATCAAAAAACGTGGAGCAGATATCACTCCTGAACAACTCAGACGAGAGCTTGCCCCTAAGGGCCCTAACTCACTAACTCTTATAGTTACCAGAGTTGCTGATACTCACCGTGTGCTGGTTGTTGAACCTTTAGCTTAAGAAGAATCCCCCACCTGCCAAAGGCTCTCAGGTGAGGGAATTCTATATAGCAAACTAACTAGTTAGTACCAGGCATGGGTGTCACTGTTGGTTCAGGCATCGGATCAGTAGGAAATGGAGTTGGGCATGCTGCCCAGCCTTCTTGAACAAAGCAGTCATCCCCGTATCGAGGTAAACCGCCGTGGTTCATGTGGTGATCATCCATGAAACCCACGCCATGACGAGCACGTAGAGCTACGTTCACAATTGTTGCAACCAGTGCTACGGCAATTCCAAAGTAACCAATTACGAGACCGGTGATCGCCATCCAGCGACCCTTCTCATTGCTGTCTTTTAGTTGAGCCAGCGAGATGTGGCCTGAGATAACTGCAGCAGGTGCACCAAATAGGGTTGCAGCACTTGCTAGGGACACCACAGCCAAAGTATTTAGCTTGGTGTAATCGAATTTGTTACTGGCATCAGCCATGTTGTTCTACTCCTTATAAGTTCCCGCTTTTCGGGCACAACCAAATTAGAGCAATAAAGGCTGTATGCCACCTGTATTCCAAGTGTATTTGAACTGGAAGTTTAGGACTGAACTCGAGTAACAGGCAAAGTGGATTCAGCTGAGAAATCTAATGAGCTAGGGGCTCTTCCTGCCATTACTAGCTGCGCACCAAGGGCAGCAATCATGGCACCGTTATCAGTACACAGCGACAGAGCAGGAATACGAAGTGAAATTCCCGCTTCTTTACATTTCTCAGTAGCTAGTTCTCTAAGCCTTGAGTTAGCTACAACTCCGCCACCGAGTAACAACCTTGGAGCATCTTGATCCTTGCAGGCAGCGATTGCTTTAGTGACTAGAACATCAACTACTGCCTCTCTGAAACTTGCTGCAACATCAGCAACAGGAACTACTTCATTTTTGAATTCAGCTAATTCAACATGCCTTGCAACTGCTGTCTTTAATCCAGAGAAACTAAAGTCATAGCGATGCTTAGCCATGTCTTTTGGAAGATTAAGACCCCTCGGGAATCTAATAGCCTGTGGGTTACCTTCTTTGGCAACACGATCTATTTCAGGTCCACCTGGGTAGCTAAGTCCTAAAACCCTTGCCACCTTATCGAATGCTTCACCAGCTGCATCATCAATGGTTTCACCTAGCAGAACAACATCGTCTAGTAGATCTCTAACCAACAGCAGCGATGTGTGACCACCGCTAACGAGTAAGGCGATGGTTGGTAATTCGATCTGGCCCTGATCGAGAATGTCAGCACCTACGTGAGCGACTAAGTGGTTCACGGCGTAGATAGGTTTACCGGTAGCAACAGCTAAGGCTTTAGCAGCACCAACACCAACCATGAGTGCTCCTGCAAGACCTGGACCATTGGTTACTGCAATGGCATCAATCTCATCAAGTGAGATACCTGCTGTTTCTAGTGCTTCATCAAGAACTGGGGTTAGTGCTTCCAAGTGAGCACGAGCTGCAACCTCAGGAACAACACCACCGAAGATGGCATGCTGTTCCATGCTGGAAGAGATGATGTTAGCTAAGAGAGTATTACCTCTAACAACACCGATACCGGTCTCATCACAGGATGTCTCAATACCTAAAACAACTGGTTCTGTTTTAGGTGGAACAAGGGACTCCGTCTTCATGACAAAAGCATCAACGCCATCTGGTTGGTAATACTTCTTACGAACACCAATCTGTCTAAAGCCAAAGACCTTATAGAGTTTCTGAGCCACCGAGTTATCTGCTCTGACTTCAAGGAATATTTCTTTAGCACCGCGAGCATTAGCTTCAGCGGTGAGAGCAAACATCAGTTGCTTACCAATACCTAAACCACGCTTTGTTGGGGCTGTAGCAATAGTCTGAATATCAGCCTGTTCGCTACCAGGTAACTTACTAAGCCCTGCATAGCCAACAACCTCATCACCTTCGAGAGCAACTAGATAGTAGGTATGAGCTGCAAGCAACTCATCTTTCATCATCGCTTCAGGCCAAGCATCTCTTATGAAGCATTCATTCTCAATGAGCATGATGGCTTCAAGATCTTGCACTGTTGCTGCTCTGATATGTA
>Ga0214921_10001848_pt1 | contig 35428 bp, 31 predicted proteins | sample LL1505_MetaG_FD_177992 | JGI IMG/M metagenome (GOLD analysis project Ga0214921, IMG submission 177992) | Freshwater microbial communities from Lake Lanier, Atlanta, Georgia, United States - LL-1505 | ecosystem: Environmental > Aquatic > Freshwater > Lake | place: USA: Georgia | collected... | reverse complement strand
TTGTAAGCCTAATAAAATTTGCTCAAAGGTTTTTACGTTTAAAATGTGCTCCTCTGGTAAATCCGAAAGTGGAATTTCAGTTTCATTGAGCTCGCAAATATCCAGTATATCAAACACTTGCCCATTTTCTTCCACTTCTAAATTAAGTGGTAATCCGTGAGTTCTGCAAATAAAAGGGCGTGCAAAATAAACCCTGCAAGCTCCTTCACCATCCAAAAATGCACAAGCACCTAATGGACCTTTTTCTTCACTCAAAACTTGTGGATATTTTTGTTGAATATAAGCAGCTTCCAAACCCAGCACTTCTAAATTATCCACACAACAAGAAAAACAGCCTTTTTGACATTTTAATCTATCTTTATGAATGTTACTTAAATGTTGAGTATAAGCCTCCAATTTCTTATACAAAATTTCTAAATAGCTTAAACTAGCTGCGGAATATTCCATTTTTATCAGATTTTCTAAATTCTTTACAATTTTAAGTGAAATTATGTTAAATATTATTAATTTGGTTGTTTAAATAAAAATCAAAGTACCTGCTCAATACTATGTCAAAAAGTCAATTCACACACAGTCTATTCATTACCAGTATATTATTTTTCTTAAATTTTATTTCCTTTGGTCAAACAACGCCTACTTTTCAGCAAATAAAAGAGCAAAACCCCAATGAATTAGCTGTTTATGTAAAAAAATCAGAACATTTAATTTTTGAAATCAAAAAAGATAGTCTGCAAGTAAGTGCTGATATTTATGAAGAATTATTGCATTTAAAAGTGCAATCAAATATTCTTTCTGAAGATGCAGTTTATCACTCTACTTTTAATCAAATTAAAAATTTAGAAGCCTACACCTTGTTGCCAACTGAAAAAGAAGGTAAGTATAAAACCCTTAAAGTAACCAACTTTAAAGAAGAAAACGACATGGGAAGAGGTACTTTTTTTGACGATAATAAAAAAACTACCATAGTGTATCCGTCTGTAAGTGAAGGCGCTAAAACAGTTTTATCTTACAACAGAACCTACAACGACCCACGTTTTTTAACTGCCTATTTTTTTACAGATTATCACAATGTGATGGAATCGGAATTTAAACTCACCTATCCAGAAAATGTAAAACTAAGATTTGAATTTTTCTCTATTGATGCCAAAAACCTCATTCATACCGAAGAAAAGAAGGGCAATAAAATTACGGTAACTTGGAAAGCAAAAAACATAAAAATGCCCAAAATTGATGCTGGTTGCCCCAATATCAGGTATTTTGCTCCGCATATTATGGTTTATATTGAACATGTAACCTTCAAAAAAAGGGTGGATAAATTTTCGGGAGATGCCAATGCTTTTTATGATTTTTATTATGATTTTGTAAAAAAAGTAAATCTTGAAAAAGATGCTAGCGTACAAAACACTGTGGATTCACTTGTAAAAGGCTGCAAAACAGAGCTTGAGAAAACCAAAAAGATTTTTTATTGGGTGCAAGACCATATCAGATACATTGCTTTTGAAGATGGATACGGAGGATTTGTACCAAGAGAAGGCAAATTAATTTACGAAAGACGCTATGGCGATTGCAAAGACATGGCAAGCATTATCACTTATATGTTGCATCATGCTGGTATTAAGGGATATCTGACTTGGGTGGGAAGTAGAGATATTCCTTATACCATTGATCAAAATCCTGCACCTAACACATTTAACCACATGATTGCCACTGCTGAAGTGGATGGAAAATACATTTTTCTTGATGCCACAGGAAGTTACACTCCTTTTGGTTTCCCTACGGATATGATTCAGGGCAAACAGGTTTTAATTTCAAAAAATGCGAAGGAATTTGATAAAGTATTTGTGCCTGTGATTGAAAAAGAAAAAAATAGAATTTATGATTCTGTAACAATCTCAATATCAAACAATAGCATAAAAGGTTTAGGCTCAGGAAACTGGATAGGATTTCCAAAATATGATTTAACCCATCAATTAAGTGGCATAAGCCCTGAAAAAGAGAAAGAATATTTAGGTGCTTATTTAGAAAAAGGAAACAATAAATTTAATTTAGAAAAATATACGATCAACAATTTAAAAGACAGAGACCAAACATTAACCATTGATTATCAGTTTAAATTGGATGATTATGCCCAAAAGGTAGGCAATGAATTATACATCAATTTACATCTTGAAAAAATATTTAAAAACGCTGATTTTGAAGACAATAGAGAATTACCTCTAGAACGTGATTATAAATTTGAAGATGAAAACACGGTAATTTTGAATATTCCTACTGGTTACAAAATAACTTATCTGCCTGAAAATGTATCATTTAATAATTCTAAGTTTGGATTTGATGTTACTTACATACAAGAAAAAAACAGAATAATAATGAAAAGGAAATTTTGGTTCAATGAATTATTGCTTTACAAAGCCGATTTTGAAAACTGGAACAAATGTATAAAACAATTAAACAAAGCATACAAAGAAGTTTTAACTCTTAATAAAATATAAATTACCGATGAGCAAATATTTGGTGTATGGAATAAAAAACTGCAATACAGTAAAAAAAGCCTTAGATTTTTTAAACTCAAAATCAGTTGATTATCAATTTCATGATTACAAAAAAAGTGGTGTTTCGCTAGAAAAACTTCAAAATTGGGCACAACAAATTGGTTATGAAAAATTACTCAATAAAAATGGCACTACTTGGAAACAAATTGATGAATCGCTTAAAAATCAAATAATTGACCAAGAAAGTACTTTATCATTTTTAGTAACTAAAACCAGTGCCATAAAAAGACCAATTGTAGAATTGGATGGTAAAATTGTAGCCATTGGTTTTGATGCAAATGCATATTTGAATCAATTTTGAATGAAACCATAACTCTAAACTCTTAACCCGTAACTTTAAAACTAAATAATGAAAAAACTAATTGTAGTAACTGGGGGCACAAAAGGAATTGGTAAAGCACTCATTTTAAAATTTGCTCAGCATAATTTTGATGTAGTTACTTGTGCTAGAAATAAACAAGATTTGGAAGAGTTAGAGAGAGAGTTTAAAGAGAAATTCTCTGACAATCAAATACATACTCTAGTTTCAGATTTATCAATAAAAGAAAAAGTAGATGAATTTTCAAACTTTGTTTTAGCTCAAAACAAACCAATAGATGTTTTAATCAACAATACTGGCGTATTTTTCCCTGGAAAAGTTACGGAAGAAGAAGAGGGTGTTTTAGAAAAAATGATTGAAACCAATCTTTACAGTGCCTATCATCTTACCAGAAAATTAGTCAAAAACATCATTGAAACCAAAAACGCAAGCATTTTCAATATTTGCTCCACTGCAAGCATAAAACCCTACATCAATGGAGGTTCTTATTGCATTTCAAAATACGCTTTGCTAGGTTTTACAAAAGTGTTGAGAGAAGAATTAAAGCCATTCAATACAAGAGTGACTGCGGTTTTGCCTGGTGCTACCCTTACTGCAAGCTGGGAAGGTGCCCCCTATCCTGAAGAAAGATTTATTCCTGCAAGTGATATTGCTGAAGCCATTTTTTCAGCTTATCAACTTAGTCCACAAACAGTTATAGAAGAATTACTTATCAGACCAATGTTGGGTGATATTGAATAAATGGATTGAGAATTGATTTTTAATTAATGAAATTGAAGAATTAATTTCCAAAAAGTAATCGCTTGTATTTCCTTTTTACCGATTTAGAATTTTTAAAGCAGTCAAGCAGTTGTTGAAATAAATTGTCTTTAATTTCACCCCAAATCACATAGTCGGTACCTTCATTTGGATAAACTTCTTTCAATAATTTCACATCGTATTCATCAATTTGATGACCATAAATATAAGTTGGGAAATCAAAATTTTTACCACATTTGGTAACTTTCGTTGTGGATGAAAAAATAAAACAATTCAAATAAATATCAGAAAGCTCCACACAGCCAAATTCAATTATCTCATTTTGAGGAATATAATCTTTTCTTGTAGGTAATGATGCTAAAATATTGATATTTTCAATATTTTTTAATACAAAAAATTCTTTGGTTTTGCAGTGTTACCGTTTTTGAAATAAAAAGGATCAAAATAAATAATAGTTCCTACCTTAAACATTATCAATGAGTTTGAATGTATTCAGTATATATTTCTAATTTTCTATTATCATGTGCTATTAACTGGCTCATATCTATTAATAAATCAGTATTATTTATGGTTTCATTTTCTAATAATTCAAGCACTGAATTTTCTTTTGCAGTAAAATACCAAGGAGAATTTTCTCTATGAGTATAATTTATGAGTTCCTTTGCAGATAAATTTCCGTATTTTTGAATTACATAATCAAGTAATTCCATTTCAATATCAGTAAATTCTGCATCTGAAAATGGAATTTTAGGTTGAATATAATTTACACCTTCATCATTATTTTTGACAATAAAATTACCTAATAATTTTGTTTCAGATGATAAATCAATAAATAATTCCTCCGAAACAGGTCCAAATTTCCAAACTTTATATTTAAGATTGATAAAAGGTAATCCACTTTTTTTAATGGAAATTTCATCTAAAATATATAAAAGTTTTAGCAGCTTAGTTTTAGAAAGTTGAGAAATATTCTCACTTAGATAGATGATAGTATGTCCAATTTTTTCTAATTGGTCAGTACTATATTTTATATAAGTCAAATTATTCATGGCGTAAAGTTAGTAAATATTTAGATGAATTATTTGTGAATGTGTATTTTCTGATAAAAAGTAAATAAATCTATTTCCAATTATTTAATTCATATTCTGTTTTTTTCAACAAAATCTCATCTTCTTCCCAATTTTTAAATGCTCTTTTATAAGCATCTTTTGTTTTTGTAATTTTCAAAGTATGAGGAGAACCTTTTTTGATAGTTTCTGTACGCAAATCTATTTTAACACTTTTAATAGCCTCTTCAAATTCATTTCTAATGTTTTGTACTGCTTTTATTTCATAAGTTTCCATATTCTCAGCTTCTAAAAATGCCTTCAATGTTGCCCATTGTTTGGTATAAGAACTAGTTTGAGGAACTTCTCTTTTCCAGTTTGCGGGAGGTAAAGGCTTATTAGAAACTAATTCTTGTAAATGTAAAACACTTTTTTGAAGTAATATTTTTGCAAATGAAGTTTTATTAGGGTAATTAGTGATAGTAGGAATAATAATAGAATGAAGATAATCTCTAGTTGGGTTAAATGTTAAAATTTCAGCTAAATGATATTGATGTGTATCATCCTGATGTATAAGTTCTTCTAATTCAATAATATTTCTAACAATTTCTGAAGTTAAAGTAATTCCTAATATTTTTTTATTTTCAAAATATGGTTTTAAATAAGTGTCTATTTGTAAATAATAAGATTTTATTATTTCCTTTAATTTCTCATTCTTTATACCTAAAATAGCAAAATTTGTCCACTGTAAAACAGAGGCTAAAGTGCTATTTTTCAATACATTTTCAAACAAATATTTTAAAGTATCAATTTCCGTTTTTACTAAAATTTCAAACCATTTTTCAGTACTGATTTTTACAAAATAATGCTTCAAAGCACCAATATTACATAATTTAATAAATGATTTAGACTCATTTCTAAACACCCAATTGGCAATACTATCATAATTTTTAATTTCATTAGAATCACTTAAACCTATACCTTCAGAAATTAATTCATTTATTTTACTTATTTCAATTTGAGTTAAATTTTCATAGTTTTGTATTGCATATTCAATCCAATTTAACTTATTTTCAAGTGATTGTGATGATATTAATGTAGAATTTAGTTCCCTAGTCCAAATAACTACAGCACCATAATGGTACCAATGCATGATATCTGGGCCATAATTTCCCATATATCCTGTGTTTTCTTTTATCAAAGGGTCGCCATCATTAATTTTAAATGAGGTTATTAAATCCTCTTCATCAAAACTTAAACTGCCAATTTGAGGTCTATCGTTCCATGACCAATTTTCAATATAAATAGATTCATCAATTATTTCACCCATCTCTGCATCTTCATCATCGTCATCATCATAACCATATCCATAATTATCAAAATTTGGACTACCTGATAAATAGGATGTTACCAAACACAAATTAGAATAATAACCTAATTTGTCGGCGGCTTTAAGCAAAACCTCCGCTTTAAGCCTATCATTCAATTTTAATTGCTCAATAGAAAAGTTTTCAGGCGTATATTGATGTCCTAATAAAATCACAAATGGTTTATTATCAATTGGTTTAGATAAAAATTCAGCTAAATTGTCAACATGTGCTTTGCTTGCAACTGCTGATAAAGTTCGTTGAGCATTTTCTTGAACCAAATTATAAACCAAACATACTCTATAGCCTGAAAGTAAAGGTTTTACCTCATGGTCACAGTCGGCATAAAAGGCAGTGTAATTGATTTGATATGGATTTTTTGAAAAATCTGCAATTACAATTTCGTCTTCAAAACTTATTTCTAATTCACCACCTTTATAAGTTGAAGGTAAACCAATTATAAGGGAACCAAACATTCCTTTTTCCTTCTCTGTATCTTTATGTTTAACAAAAAAATCTCCTTCTTCATAAATCAATAATTTGTATAAATGAGCCGAAATTTCTGCATGGTTTATCCCTAAATCTTCTTTAATTTTTGAAAGAATATTAGTTAAGTAATTTGCCCAATTATCACCTTCAAAAAAAATATCTGTGGCATCAATTTGCCAAGCACTTCTCACATTTGTATCTAAAATGGTTTCCATCCCTTTGCCAAAAGGAGCTTTTTGAGCAATAGAAATCAGTGATTTAGCTTGCGATTCATTAATTGGAAAACTTATTTCACCTAATTTATTTACATTTAATTGTGGAAAAATAAATTCTGAATTGCCAATACTACAAAAACTTCCTGCACCTTTTAAGTTAGAAAGATATGAGTTAATATTATTTTTTATAGATTCCATAATATGAAGTTTGAGTTTATAAAGGTAAATATAAATGAAAAAATATTTTATAAAAAAATACAACTTAACGAATTAAAAAGAAGAACAGTATTAAAAGTTGATAAATAAACAAAGTCACTATTTTAATCACCTCTATTCCAACTCCTTCCAGCTACTATCGTGAATAATGGCACGGTAAATTTCGTCTTGAATTCTAGTTCTGATACTTTGTGTAATTAGTTTTTTGTTTTCAGAATTGGGATAGGTTCTGTTGGATAGAAAAATAAAAATCAAATCATATTTTGGGTCGGCCCACACGCAAGTACCTGTAAATCCGGTATGTCCAAATGTTTCTAAGCTACAATAATCAGAGGTGGGGCTACTTGCATTTCCTAATTGTGGCTTATCCCAACCCAAACCTCGTCTGCAAAACGAAAAAGTTGGTTTGGTAAACTGCAACACAGTTTCTGGCTTTAAGTACTGAATACCACCATAATAGCCTTTTTGCAAGTGCATTTGCATCAGTTTGGCCAAATCATTTGCATTGCTAAACAATCCCGCATGCCCTGCCACTCCACCAAGCATGGCGGCACCAGGATCGTGCACTGTGCCTCTAATAATTTGTTTTCTAAAATAAGTATCATGCTCAGTAGGTGCAATGTGTTTTAGTGGGAATTGATGTTGCAAAGGCGTATAACATGTTGAATACATGCCCATTGGCTCATAAAAATGATGCTTTAAAAACTCATTTTGAGGTTGATTGATTACTTTTTCAAATACATTTTTGAGCAAATAAAAACTAATATCAGAATAGCGATATGGATAACAAGAGGTATCTCCTGTTTTTTGTTTGGCAATTAAATGAGAATCAATACTCCATTTCCACATTGAATCTGGAATTGACTTTTTCAAAAACAAAGTAGGAGTTACAGGCACTGAAAACACAGAATCTTGTATATCGCAATAATAAAAATCAGACAATTTTCCATTGTCCATCGTTCTTCTATAATGGTCAATGAAAGCCTGAAAACCAGTTACATGAGTCAATGCTTCCTTAATTACAATGTTTTGTTTATTGGTATTTTTCAATTCATGCAAATATACTGAGGCAGCTGAATCTAATGAAATCAAACCTTGGTCGTACAAAAACATAATGCCTTGCAAAGTGCCTGCTACTTTGCTTATGGAGGCAATATCATACAAAGTACTGTCATTCACAGCATTGGTGGTATCATAAGTAAGATAGCCAAAGTTTTGATTATAAATTACTTTCCCTGCTTTGGCAATTAAAATTTGACAACCTGGCATCACATGATTTTTGATTGCTTTTTTCACAATCGTATCTATTCTAGACAAAAAAAGTGGGTTTAAGCCCACTTTTTCCGGTATTGAATATTGTAACCTGCCCACTTTGTTGAGCCCAATTCCTCGTCCCTCCTTAAACTTATTTCCTGATGATACAGGTAATTTCCCATTTACAGCATGTGCCCCAAAAAGTATTTGAGGAAGCACTTTTCTGGTCACTTCATTGTTTTCAAAGGCACAAATAATGGTTTTGGTATCGCTAAAAAACTTTAATGAATATGGACTTCCAAATACACAAAGCACCACTTTTGATTTTTCATTTAAGCGTTGAATTACTTTTTGCATTTCATTTGTCACTCCAAATGATTTTGCTGGTACACTATTGAGATGATTAAGCGACACCACCACCGTTTTGCCAGCTAGTTTATCACAAATCCATTTAATTTGTTCTTCATTAAATTTAAAATCATCTGTGTAATGATAATTTTCAAATGGTGCATATTTGTTCAACAATTTCTGAAAATCATTATCTGCTCCCAAACCAAAAACCATGGAAGCAAAATGTGTGGTATCTAAATGAGAGAGAGGAAGTAAACTGTCATCGTTGCTGACCAAGGTAGCCGATTTTTCAAACAATGTGTATCTCAATGCTTTAGCATCAGCATTGTTTAAATCTTCGTACAAATTCTTAAGTTCAACTGGTTGATATTTGTGTAAACCTGCCCAATATTTGGCTTTCAAAATTTTCTTTACTCTTCTATCTATCTCTTTTTGAGGAATATAGCCTTTTGCAATGGCTTCTTTTATTTTCAGTATGGCAGTTGGCACATCTTCAGAAAATAACAAAATATCATTCCCAGCTTTCAACGCCATCAAATCTACTTCTCCTGGTTTGAAATATATACTTACTCCCTTCATATTCAAGGCGTCAGTAAAAATTAAACCTTCAAAATTTAACTTATCAATTAATAAATTTTTAACTATTTCTTTGGATAATGTAGAAGCTTTATTGGGTTCGTTATCATAAGCAGGAATTTGCAAATGTGCCACCATTACCCCTGCTAATGAGTCTTTAATTAATTTTTTAAATGGGTATAAATCAATTTCATCAATTCTTTTTTTAGAATGACTAATAAACGGCAAAGTGTGGTGAGAATCAGTATCTGTATCACCATGACCAGGGAAATGCTTGGCAACTGCAATCACTCCATTTTTTTGTAAGCCATGCATATAAGCCAAAGCTTTTTCGGCCACCAATTCTTTATTTTCTCCAAACGAACGCTGCCCAATTACAGGATTATTAGGATTACTATTTACATCCACAGCAGGAGAAAAACTCACATGCACCCCAAGTCTTTTACATTGCTGGGCTATTTCTTTACCCATTCTGTAAATCAACTGATTGTCTTTCAGTGCTCCTAATGTCATTTGTCTTGGAAAAACAATAGTAGAATCTAGTCGCATACTCAAGCCCCACTCAGCATCCATGCTAATTAAAAGAGGTACTTTGGCACTAGATTGAAAACGATTACATAAATTAGCTTGACGCAAGGGGCCTCCTTGCATAAAAATAATTCCACCTACGTGGTAATCTTTTACTAATGTTTCAATCTCTGAAGCATGTTTTTCGTCTTTGTTGCTGTAGGCAGCCACCATAAAAAGTTGACCCAATTTTTGGTCTTCGGTTAAAGAATTAAAAACACTATCTACCCAAGTTTCTCTCTTTTCGTTTTCTAAGTCTTTTAAAGTGAAAAGCTTAGTATTTGCCAAGGCAAACAAACAAATGAGTGCAAATAAAGTGGTATAGAGTGATTTTTTGTACATTAAAGATTTGACAATAAATAGTCAAGCCTTAAAATTAAGAAAAAATGCTCTAAAACAATCTACTTATTAAAAGAAAAATAAAATCGACCTATTAATTTATCCTTAATTACACTTCTAATTCTGATAAAATACTATTTTTGCTAAAAACAAATTAAGTGAAAACAGATAAAAAAATTGTGAATGCTTGGTGTATGTACGACTGGGCAAATTCTGCTTATGCTTTGGTCATCATCTCCACTATTTTTCCTATTTATTATGGCAGTGTTACCATTGCCGAAAACGGATCGGATATTGTAAATTTTTGGGGAATAAACATCAGTAATTCAGTACTTTTTACTTTTTCTATTTCATTTTCATATTTAGTGACTGCCATTTTAAGTCCTTTATTATCAGGCATTGCAGATTATAACGGTACTAAAAAAACCTTTATGAAAATATTTTGTTACTTAGGTGCATTTTCTTGTATGTCCTTGTTTTTCTTTACCAAAGACACATTAAATTTTGCCATCCCAGCTTTTGTACTTTCAAATATTGGTTTTAGTGGCAGCATCGTTTTCTACAATTCCTATTTGCCAGAAATAGCAGATAAAGATGAAATAGACCAAATAAGTGCCAAAGGTTTTTCTATGGGATATATTGGCAGTGTAATTTTATTGGTGTTAAATTTATTATTATTCACTAATAAAGAGATACTTAGTCCATTTACAGATGCTCCTGGTGCATTAGCAGCTCGTATTTCATTTTTAAGCGTAGGAATTTGGTGGCTTGGTTTTGCACAAATTACATTCAGAAAATTACCTTTATCTATTGCTAAACCCAATTTAGGGCATCCATTTTTAAGTGGTATTCATGAAATTCTGAAAGTAGCCAAAGAAATCAAACATTTATATTTTCTAAAAACTTTTTTATTGGCATTTTTTCTTTACAGCATGGGGGTTCAAACCGTAATGTATGTAGCCACTTTGTTTGGTGAAAAAGAGTTAAAAATCCCATCGGCTCAGTTACAAGGCATTATATTACTTTTACAATTAATTGCCATACCAGGTGCTAATTTATTTGCAAAAGTTTCACATAAAATTGGGAATTTTAAGGCTTTAAGTATTATTATTTCTGTTTGGATTGGGATTTGTATTGGGGCATATTTTGTTTCTAGTGGCATACAATTTTGGGTATTGGCAGGCGTAGTTGGTTTTGTAATGGGTGGCGTGCAATCATTAAGTAGATCTACTTACGCAAAATATATTCCTGAAAATCAAGATGATACTACTTCCTATTTTAGTTTCTATGACGTGATGGAAAAGATGTCAATTGTCTTAGGAACAATCAGTTATGGCATTATTGACCACCTAACAGGAAGCATGAGAAATAGCACGTTGGTATTAGGTGGGTACTTTATCTTAGGTTTGTCTGTTTTACTACTACTTGTAAGAAAACAAAGTAAATAACCCTACGCATACGATACTTGGGTATATAAAAAACTACACTTCACCATTCAAGTATTTCACTTTGAATAAAAATCTGTTAATTTTGTGACGTTGAAAATGTGAAAACATTTGAGACAGCCCTGTGTGAACAGGTATCCTTTGTTCATGTGTTTTGGTTATGGTCCCGATAATGTATGTTATCGGGATTTTTTTTTATAATATTTTGTAATTTTTCTTATATTGCATTTACAAATTTAGGTTTATGATAGAAATAGTTAGAAAAAAATTCCTTGGCAACTTAGCCGAATACAGTAGTAATGTATTTGAAAGAGCAAAAGTTCAATTAGTTTTTGATTTTTTATCTATTCAGTTTATAGCAAACTTTTTATGGATTGCATTAAGTTTAATAAGCCAGGATTATTATGTGTGTGTGTTAATTTTAATTAGTTTCTTCACCAATATTTTTTCTATTTATTACTTGAAATTTTCTAAAAGTGCTTCCAGAGTAGCCTGGATTACAAGCCTTAACATTATATTGTTAGCTTTTTGTATAGTTTTGGTTGGCCAGTTTCAGCTCAATATTATGCATGTTTTTCAATGGGTAATTGCCTTTGTATTTACTTATTTTTGTTTGGGTAAAAAACAAAGTATTTATATTGCCATTTTAATTTTCATTCTCACTGTAATCAGTTCATTTTTAAATATTTACTTTAAAGATGCAGTTCCAGAAATTTTAAATAATCCAAGTTACAATCCATTTTATATAACATTGTTTACACCCATTGTTACTGCCATCAGTTTAGGATATTTGTTTTTACTTTTAAATTTTTACAGAGAAAATCAAATAAAAGCTTTTAGCAAAGTTGACAATGCTAACGATATAAAGAACAGCGTTTTAAGTGTAGTTGCCCATGATTTAAGAAGTCCATTAAGCAGTATAAAAATGGCTAACGAACTTATAAAATACAACCTAGCCGACCCTAAAAATGACGATGGAGAAAACTTGGCCTATTCCAAAATGATTGATGGCTATGCCGACAGAGGATTAGCCTTGATTACAGATTTAATGGATGCAGCTGAACTTTCTAAGGAAACTGTAACGTTATCTAAAGAAAAAATTGAGATAGTGAGTTTTATATCCGAATTAGTGTTGTCAGAAAATGTGAGTGCCAAAACAAAAAACATAGAAATTCAATTAGAAAAACCAGATTTTGAACAAGTTCTTTCTATCAATACTTCAAAAATTGCAAGAGTTTTAAACAATGTAATAAGTAACGCCATTAAATTTACAGCAAAAGGTGGCAAAATTTATGTAAAAATCACAAGTACAAAGAAAAATTTAGTAATTTCAGTTAGAGATACAGGAATTGGAATACCAGATAAGTTTAAGGATATAATTTTTGAAAAATTCACTACAGCTGGCCGCAGAGGCACGAATGGTGAAAAAAGTTTAGGCTTAGGAATGTCAATCTCAAAAAAAATAATTGAGCTTCATAATGGTAAAATTTGGTTTGACAGCACTGAAAATGTGGGCACTACCTTTTATATAGAGTTGCCGATTTAGGAAATCCACAAAAACAGTCTATAAAAATTTTAATCTAATCGCTTTAAAATTTTTAGAAAGGAATACTCATAAAAAAACTTTTCTGATTTAACTTTTTAAAATATATACCGTATATTTGTAAATAAAATACTATACTCATGAGTACTTTAGAGTTAAAAGTGTACGAAATATTTAAAACTAAATTTACTGAGCAGGAATCGGCTACAGTAATTGAGTATTTTGAACAAGCTGCTGAAAATAAAATCAATTCTAAAAAAGATCTTTTTCTAACTAAAGATGACAAAATTGACATAATGAAATCAATTTACATTGTGGGTATTGTTCAGTTTTTAGCAATTGTAGGTTCTGTAATAAGTATTGTAGCTTTTCTTAAATAATTTCATTTAGAAATTATTTAAGAATATCATAAAAAATGCCTTGTAAAATTAATCTTACAAGGCATTTTTATTTATTTGCAATTAATATATAGTACTAAATAAACTAATTATCAACTATCAATTATTAACTATCAACTAATTACATGTGCAAAGCTCTATTTTCAGTAGCTGCTAAACATGCTTCTTTCATAGATTCTGTAAAGGTTGGGTGAGCGTGAGACATACGAGATACGTCTTCAGCAGATGCACGGAATTCCATGGCAACCACTGCTTCTGCAATTAAATCTGCACAACGTGGGCCTATCATGTGAACACCCAAAATCTCATCTGTATTTTTATCGGCCAATACTTTCACAAAACCATCTAAATCCATACTTGCTCTAGCTCTACCCGATGCTTTGAATGGAAAAGATCCTGTTTTATAAGCTCTACCTTCTGCTTTTAATTGCTCTTCTGTTTGCCCAACAGAAGCTACTTCTGGCCAAGTATAAACAACTCCAGGAATTAAGTTATAATTAATATGCGGTTTTTGACCTGCCAATTGCTCTACTACAAATACGCCTTCTTCTTCAGCTTTATGTGCCAACATGGCACCATAAATCACATCACCAATGGCATAAATATTTGGCACAACAGTTTGTAAATGAGCATTTACCTCAATTTTACCTCTTGCATCTGGTTTAATACCCACATTTTCAAGTCCAAGACCTTCAGTGAATGCACTTCTACCAACCGCTACAAGTACATAATCTCCAGTGATTTCAACTGGTTTACCATCAGCATCTTCCGCAGTTACTACTACTTCTTTGCCTTTGTTTACAGCACCTGTTACTTTATGTTTTAATTTGAATTCAAATCCTTGTTTGGTAAGCACTTTTTGAAGTTCTTTTCCTAAACCTGCATCCATTGTGCTGATAATAGAAGCTGCATATTCAACTACAGTAACTTTTGCACCCAAACGAGCATAAACAGAACCTAACTCTAAACCAATTACGCCACCACCAATTACAATTAAATGCTTAGGAACTTCTTTCATTTCCAAAGCCTCGGTAGAGGTAATAATTCTTTCTTTATCAACAGCTAAGAAAGGCAATTTAGTTGGTTTAGAACCAGTTGCAATAATGATATTTTTAGCATTTAATAACTTTTCAGTACCATCAGATGCCAATACTTTTACCGTATTTTTGTCAACAAATGAACCTAAGCCATAATGAACTTCAACTTTGTGTTTTTTCATTAAAAACTTAATACCATCCACTGTTTGGCTAATTACATCACGCTTACGCTGAATCATTTGACCCAAATTTACTTTCACACTTTTCACATCAATACCGTGTGTTGCAAAAGTATGGGTAGCATTGTGATAATGCTCAGAAGAATCTAACAAAGCTTTAGAAGGAATACAACCTACATTTAAGCAAGTACCTCCTAAAGAATCATATTTTTCAATTAAGGCTGTTTTAAAACCCAATTGAGCTGAACGAATGGCAGCAACGTAACCACCTGGCCCTGCTCCTATTATTATATTGTCGTATTGCATAGTATTTTGTACAGAGTACAGAGTATTGAGTACAGAGTTATTCAACAATAACTTTTAATTCTAATACAAAGGCTCTATTTTTTTAAATAATTTTTTGAGAAATATTTATTATAAAGACAATAAGCAAATAGACTCATCGCCCTGTATATCAATCTTGTAAACTTTTCTTTAAGCCGTAAATTAATTTTCTTATCGATTCAATTTCTTCTTCAACTTTTTTAAGAGCATCAACATGAATAAAATTTAATCTAAAAGCAATTGTAATTTGAGTTTCCAATTCAAATAAAGATCCCATTGAAATTCCAAGAAACTGCGAAAATTCTTTTTTTGAATTCCTTCCAGCTCCTTCAGCAATATTCGAAGGTATAGAAACTGCACATCTTGAAATTTGAGAAACTAAACCATATTTTTCCGAACTTGGGAGTTGTTCCGTTAGAGAATAAATGAATACGCATAAATCCATTGACTTTTGCCAAACCAATAACTGTTTATACTTATTCATTTAATCCCTAAAATAAAGTTTATTCACTCAAATATTACTTACTACCCTGTACCTTGTACCCTGTACTCAGTACCTTATACTCCAAACAACAATCTAGTAGGATCTTCAAGTAATTGTTTTACTCTTACCAAGAAACCAACAGACTCACGACCATCAATAATTCTATGGTCATAAGAAAGTGCTACGTACATTATTGGACGGATAACCACTTCACCTTTAATTGCAACTGGGCGTTCAACAATATTGTGCATACCTAAAATTGCAGATTGTGGAGCATTAATAATTGGTGTTGAAAGCATAGAACCAAAAATACCACCATTAGTGATAGTGAAAGTTCCACCTGTCATTTCGTCAATTGTTAATTTATTGTCTCTTGCTCTTGTTGCTAATCTAACAACTTCTTTTTCAATTTGATCAAAGCTCAATTGTTCAGCATTTCTAATAACAGGAACCACTAATCCTTTTGGAGCAGAAACTGCAATAGAAATATCTGCAAAATTGTTGTAAATAATTTCATCACCATCAATGTAAGCATTTACTGAAGGGAATTCTTTCAATGCAACAGTAACAGCTTTTGTAAAGAACGACATAAATCCAAGTCCAACACCATGTTTTTCTTTGAATTGATCTTTGAATTTATTTCTAATATCCATGATTGGCTTCATATCTACTTCATTGAAAGTAGTTAACATTGCCGTTTCATTTTTTACTGCTACCAATCTACGAGCGATAGTTTTACGCAATGGCGTAAGTTTTTGTCTGTTTTGTTCTCTGCTTCCACCAAAAACTGGAGCAGCAACTGGAGCACTTGCTTTTGCAGGAGCTGCAGCAGCAGGAGCAGGTTTTTGTGCATTCACAGCGTCTTCTTTTGTAATTCTTCCATCTTTTCCAGAACCATTTACAACAGTAGCTTCAATTCCTTTTTCTGCTAAAATTTTAGCAGCAGCAGGTGCAGCGTGTCCTGTAGCGTAGTTTGCACCACCTTGAGCAGCAGGTGCAGAAGTTGCAGGAGTACTTGGTGCAGCAACAGCAGGTGCTCCACCAGTTGAAACTTCAATTTTAGCAATTAAAGCACCAATTGGTAAAGTTGTACCAGAAGCTGCTACCACTCTTAAAATACCGCTTGCTTCGGCAGTTAATTCAAAAGTTGCTTTGTCTGATTCTATTTCTAACAATAATTCATCTTGATTTACAAAATCACCGTCTTTTTTAGCCCAATTGCTAATGGTAACTTCTGTAATTGATTCTCCTACATTAGGCACTTTAATATCAAGCACTTGTCCTGTAGCAACTGGTGCAGCACTTGGTGCAGGAGCACTTACAGTAGCAGCAGAAGGAGCTGCAGGTGCAGCAGCACCGCTTTCAGCAATTGAACCAATTAAACCTCCAATAGGCAACACATCACCTTCTTGGGCAGCAATAGTTAAAACACCAGCTTTTTCTGCGGTAAGCTCAAAAGTAGCTTTATCAGATTCCAATTCTACAAGCAATTCGTCAGCTTGCACTAAATCTCCGCTTTTTTTGTTCCATCTAGCAATAGTTACTTCGCTAATAGACTCACCAACAGTAGGTACAATAATTTGGAATGACATAATTTTTAGTATTTTGTACTGAGTACTGAGTACAGAGTACAAAGCATTCAGTAATTTAAATTTATATTATTTGAATTTTATAACATTAAATAAACACAAGATACAAATACGCAAATTGTACTCAATACCCTGTACTCTGTACTATTACAAAGTAAACGCTTTACTTACCAATGCAATTTGTTCAGATGCATGTGCTTTTGCATAACCAGTTGCTGGTGAAGAAGCTGAACTTCTTGAAACCACATCTACCACAATTTTCTTTTTATAGAATTGTTGTAAGATATAACCCCATGCACCCATATTTTCTGGTTCTTCTTGTACCCAAACAAGTTCTGCACCTTTGTATTTTTTAATGATTGCATCTAGTTGAGTATGAGCAATTGGATGGATTTGTTCTAATCTTACAATTGCTACATCTTTTCTATTATTTTTTTGTTGTTCTTCTAACAAATCATAATATACTTTACCAGAACACAATAATACTCTTTTTACAGCTTTAGTTGTTACATAATTATCATCAATAATTTCTTGGAACGTTCCACTTGTGAAATCATCTAATGATGAAATTACTTGTGGGTGACGTAACAATGATTTTGGAGACATCACTACCAATGGCTTACGGAATTCCCAAGCCAATTGACGACGTAATAAATGGAAGTAATTGGCTGGTTTAGTTACGTTTGCCACCACAATGTTATTGTTAGCACAAAGTTCTAAGAATCTTTCTAAACGAGCAGAAGAGTGCTCAGGACCTTGACCTTCATATCCGTGAGGTAATAACATCACCAATCCGTTCATTGCCTGCCATTTGGTTTCGCAAGTGGTAACAAATTGATCTATCATTACTTGTGCTCCGTTGGCAAAATCACCAAATTGAGCTTCCCAAATTACCAAAGCATTTGGATTTGAGAGTGCATAACCAAATTCAAAACCCAATACTGCATACTCAGAAAGTAATGAGTTATAGATTCTGAAGCTTTTTTGGTTTTCACCAATATAATTTAATGAATAATATGGTTGATTGGTTTCTGCATCTTTTAATACCGCATGACGGTGAGAAAAAGTACCACGACCCACATCCTGACCAGATATTCTTACAATTTTTCTTTCTAATAAAAGTGCTCCGTAAGCTAATAATTCTGCTGATGCCCAAGTTAATTGACGGCTTTCGAAGAATTGTTCTGCTCTTTCTTTTAATAATTTCTCAATTTGTTTTATTGGCTTAAAGCCTTCAGGAATAGTGATTAAAGCTTTACCCACTTTATCAATTACTTCTTGAGAAATAGCAGTATTGGGTGATTTTTCAAAATCATTTTCACCAGAACGGCGCAATGCTTGCCATTCTTTTTCCATTTTTTGATAAGTATATGGAAGTGGATTTTGTTTTACCAAATTTAATCTATCTTGCAGTAAATCACGGAATTCTTTGTCCATGTTTTCTGCTAATTTTGCATCTACATCACCTCTCGCAATCAAAGTCTTGTTATAGATTTCTCTTGGATTTGGATGTTTTGCAATAATATTATAGAGAGATGGTTGTGTAAATTTAGGCTCATCAGATTCATTATGACCATGACGACGATAGCAAACCATGTCCACAAAAATATCTTTCAAGAATTTTTGACGGTATTCTACAGCCAATTTCACTGCAAAAATCACCGCTTCTGGGTTATCACCATTTACGTGTAAAACTGGAGCATCAATTGTTTTAGCCACATCAGTGCAATAAATTGACGAACGAGCTACATCAAAATCAGTAGTAAAACCTACCTGGTTATTGATTACAAAGTGAATAGTACCACCGGTGTTATAACCTGGTAATTTACTCATTTGAGCGCATTCATACACAATTCCTTGTCCTGCAACAGCAGCATCTCCATGAATTAAAATTGGAACAATTTTTCCAAAATTATATTGGTATAATCTATCTGCTTGTGCTCTTACAAAACCTTCTACAACTGGGTTAACTGCCTCTAAATGAGAAGGATTTGGAATTAATTTTAAATTAACTTTTTTACCAGATGGCGTAGTGGCTTCAGAAGAGTATCCTTTGTGATATTTTACATCACCATCACCCATTGTTAAATCTGGAATGGCAGTACCTTCAAATTCGCTAAAAATCTGTTCATAAGTTTTGCCCATGATATTTGAAAGAATATTCAAACGACCACGATGCGCCATCCCAATCACTACTTCTTCAACACCTAATTCAGCACCATGATTGATGATGAAATCGATGGCTGGAATGGTACTTTCGCCACCTTCCAATGAAAAACGTTTTTGACCAATGTATTTTGTATGTAAGAAGTTTTCAAAAACAACCGCTTCGTTTAGCTTATAAAGAATTCTTTTTTTCTCTTCTAAAGCTAATTTGCTGCTAATGAATTCTTTTTCAACTTTATTTTTAAACCAATCAATTACTTCTGGTTCACGAATGTATAAATATTCAAAACCTATTGCTTCTTCGTAAATAGATTTTAAAGTGGTAATGATACTTCTTAATGTAGTAGCACCTAAACCCAATTCTTTGCCTGCAACAAAAACAGTATCTAAATCTGTATCAGATAATCCAAAATCAGACAACTCTAAACGAGCTTTGCGGTCAACTCTCTCTCTTACAGGGTTGGTTTTTGACTTTAAGTGAGCTCTGCGTCTGTATTCAAAAATCAAGTTTCTCACTTGAATTTCCTTTTCAGAAACACCAGTACTAACACCAGTACTTGCAGGAAGCGAAGCACCGTCTTCACCAAATTTAAGAGTAGCTAGGTCAAATCCTTCAAAGAATTTTTGCCAAGATTCATCAACCGACGCTGGGTCTTTTTTGTAATCATCGTATAAGCCCTCAATAGCATTGTTGTGGGCATTACTTAAATATGAGTATTTATCCATTTAGTTATATTTATAGACATTACAAAGGTACAAATAACCATGAAATGGCAAAACTTGATATTCGCTTATCCAAATACGATTGATTGCTAAGCCCTTGATTTATTTCTTTTACTACTTACAAATCAAACACTTAGGAGATTGTTATTGAAAACGAAAAAATATTATAATTTTTCAAAGAATTGATTGTGGTTTTTTTAGAAAAATATTTTGGTTTAATTTTAAATAAAATATTTCAAAAAAAGAAAGATTAATGTAAAGTTAGAACTAATAAACAGGATCTACATCAAAATCAATAATTGTTTTTTTATTGACTTTTACTATTGAATCGGCAATTTCTTGCAGGTATTTTTTGGATTTTTCTATGTCAATTCCTTTTCTTTCTAGTTTCAATAAAAGTACCTGAAAATAGTAATTATTAATTCTTTCTACTGTGGGAATGTGTGGACCAAGCACCCGATTTTGACCAAAAATAGGAGTTAATTTCTGCACAAAAACATTGGCAATTTTAGCTGCATTTTCTTTGTCTTGTGATTTTATGATGATTTTAATTAATCTAACAAAAGGCGGATAAGCCAATAATTCTCTTTGGTAAATCTCTGATTGATAAAATCCTACGTAATCATTCGCTATCACTTTTTCAATAATTGGATGATTGGGAATAGTGGTTTGAATAAGTACCAAACCTTCTTTTTGTTTACGCCCTGCTCTGCCACTTACTTGTGAAAGCAACTGAAAAGCACGCTCTTGTGCCCTAAAATCAGGAAAATGAATAATTCTGTCTATATCAAAAACACCTACAAGAGTAACATTTTCAAAATCCAAGCCTTTGGTTACCATTTGAGTACCCACTAAAATATCAGTATTTTTAGCTTCAAAATCGTCTATTATTTGTTGGTATCCAAATTTAGACCTTGTGGTATCTAAATCCATTCTCTTAATCACAGTATCGGTCAGGATTAACTTAAGTTCATCTTCCAACTTTTCAGTACCCATTCCTTTGGTACTGAGCTTAGTAGAGCCACAAGCTTTGCAATTTGAAACTGCTTTTTCTTTATATCCACAATAATGACATTTTAACTCTTGCGTACGAAGATGCAAGGTAAGTGAAACGCTACAAGAAGGGCAGTATGGCACCCAAGTACACACATCACATTGAATAAAAGGCGAATAGCCCCTCCTATTTTGAAATAAAATAGATTGTCCGCCTGCTTCTTTGTTATTTTTAATGGCTGTGATTAAATCATAACTAATTTCACCGTTTATTCGCTTTTCACTTTTGGCTTTTGTGAGATTAATAGTTTGAATTACAGGCATTTTGGCATTTCCATAGCGTTGAGAAATGCTTGCAAAACCCCATTTGCCTTCTTGCGAAAAATAATAACTTTCAATTGAAGGTGTTGCCGATGCTAGCAATACTTTAGCGTGATGAAAATGAGCCAACATCATGGCAGTTTCTCTGGCGTGGTACCTTGGAGCTGGGTCGTTTTGTTTGTAGCTCGACTCATGTTCTTCGTCCACAATTACCAAACCCAAATTGTTAAATGGCAAAAACAAGGAAGACCTCACTCCTACCACTACTTGGTAACGTTCCGCTAATATACCTTTCCAAACTTCAACTCGTTCATTATCAGAAAATTTCGAATGATAAACACCCAATTTATCTCCAAATATTTTTTGAAGTCGGGTTACAATTTGGGTAGTAAGTGCTATTTCTGGCAATAAAAACAAAGCTTGCTGCCCTTGTTCTAAAATTTGATGAATTAAATGAATGTAAACTTCGGTTTTACCGCTTCCTGTAACACCATGCAACAAAACTTGATTTTTGGAGGAGAAACCTGCTAAAATATCTAAATAAGCTTTTTGTTGTAAATCGGATAAAAGTGGTAAATCTGAAACAGTTGCGTTTACAAATTTGAGTCGGTTTTCATTTTCTTCGAACTCAACAAATATCCCGTTCTTTATCAATGTTTTAAGTGAAGATTCACTGATAGATTCTAATGCTGATTTTAGAATTCCTAAATCATTTTCGTGATCATGCACCCTTACTTTTGATAAATATTTCATTACCACATCTTGTTGCAAAGGCTTAGCATTCAAACTATTGACTAAAACCTGAAGGGCTTCATTGCTAATAAAAGCATTGTTAAGTTTTATTTTCTTAACAATTTTTGGCTTGTATTTTTCTTTTAAAAGTTCAAAAATTAGGATTACTTCTTTGTCTATCAGCTTTTTAATCCATTGATGAACCGTTTTTTGATCAAGAATTTGTGCTACTTCATCAAAAGTAAGACTCTCACGCGACCTTAATTCGGCCACAATTCTTACTTCTTTTTCAGACAATTCTATTGATTCAATATTTACATCAGGATTTAATTGAATTCTGGATTCTGAACTGAGTTTAAAACCTGTGGGCAAAGCAATTTTAAAAACTTCGCCCACTGTAGCCATGTAATAACCTGAAATCCAGTCTAAAAGTTGAAACTGAAAAGTATTCCAACTTGGAGTTTGCTCAAGAATTTCTAAAATATATTTTGCTTCGTACGCTTTTGGAGGATTTTGATGAATATTTTTCACCACACCTGTGATTACTTTTCTAGCTCCAAAAGACACCAACACTCTCATACCAATCTGTAATTCAGTATTGTACATCAATGGTACTCTATAAGTAAAAGTACCAGGAATGGGCACTGGTAAAAGTATGTCGGCAAATAATGTTTCTTGCATTTGTAAATTTCAAATTCAAAAATTCAAACTCAAGCTCTTGAGAAAACAAGTATAATTTACAAAGCAAAAGCTAGTTAGGCTTTTAACTGGCTCATCATTACTTTAATACCTTCTTCAAAAGTGTGAGGTTTGTAACCCAAATCTTTTTTAGCTTTTTCTATTATAAAACCAGTACGTGGAGGTCTTTTTGCTAGTTGATTCAATGTTTCAGATGAAATAACGCCTATTAAAGATTTATCCAAATTAAAATAATCGGCAGTACGAATGGCCATTTCATGAGGTGTCATTAACTCCTCGCCAGAAATATTATAAACGCCTTGGGCATTGTTTTTTACAATTAAATAACAACCAATTGCCAAATCTTCGGCCAAAGTAGGCGTTCTGAATTGGTCTTGCACTAAATTAATATTTTTGTTTTGTTCTAAGCTATTTTTTACCCAAAGCACTATGTTTGAACGACTCATATCGTGTGCAATTCCATAAACTAAAACAGTTCTGGCAATTGACCACTTAATTTGTGCTGAACTTTTAAAAATCATACGCTCGGCGGCTAATTTGCTCCAGCCATAAAAACTCAATGGATTTGCTTCCGCTTCTTCATCGTAAGGGCCAGCAGTACCGTCAAAAATAAAATCGGTACTTAAATGAATTAAATGAGCTTTGGTAAGTCGAGCAGCTTCAACTAATGATTCTGTGGCTCTTACGTTCAATTCCCAACAAGCGTCTTTTTCTGTTTCACACTGGTCAACATTGGTCATGGCAGCAGTGTGAATAATATAATCTGGTTTTATTTCTAATACTTTTGTTGTAAGTGCATATCTATCAGTGATATCTAAACTTACAAAAGTATAACCAGTAAGCGTTGAAGGCAATCTATTTTCACCTCTCGCCACCGCAAAAAGCTCATATTCACCTTCTTTTGTAATTAATTCAACTAGTTTTTGCCCTAACAAGCCGTTAGAACCTGTGATGAGAATTTTCATTTTTAGTACTGGGTATAGAGTACAGAGTACAGAGTACTAGGTACAGAATAAATAATTATTAATTTTTATCTTTGTACCCAGTACTTCGTACTTTGTACAATTTAAAATACTTCTTTTTCGATATTTTTTTCAAAGATACACGCATTGTGATATTTTCCAAAGGCCTGTCGCGATTGTCTTTTTTTGCAGCAACAATTTTATCAACCACATCCAATCCTTTTACTACTTTTCCGTAAACAGTGTAGCCTCCATTTAAAAAATGTGTACCCGCCTTGTTTTGAACAATATAAAACTGAGAACCGCTTGACCTTTTTTGAGGATTTACGCCATCTCCCAAACGAGTTGCGGCAATCATTCCTCGGTCATGTTTCAGAGAATCAACAAATTCTGCAGGAATGGTATAGCCGGGGCCACCTTGACCGTCGTTGTTGGGGTTATCATCTTTTGAAAGTGAATCACCTCCCTGAATCATAAAATTAGGTATTACACGGTGAAAAGTGGTACCATCGTAATAGCCTCTTTTTGCCAATTTTACAAAATTATCTTTGTGAAGAGGTGTTGCATCAAATAGAATCAATTGAATATCACCAAGATTGGTTTTTATGGTGATTAAATAATCTTTCTTTTTGTAATTATTTTCTTGTGCAAAAGAAATAATGGAATAAAAAAAGATGGATAATAATAGGAATATTTTTTTCATTTTAAATCAATTAATTATTCTTCAAAAACTTTATAATAAATTTCTTCAAGCGTGATTTCAAATTCAATACTAGAAATTAATAAGCTGTCAAGTAGTGTTTTACATTCAGACAAACACCAAACCCCTACTTCATTTTTGTAAAATCTTTCAATATTCACACTTTCGCTATCAATCAAAATATACTCTTGTAAACTTTCTATATCACGATATAATTTAAATTTACTTCCTCTGTCATATTCTCTTGTAGAGGGACTTAGAATTTCTATAATTACTTTAGGATTGAGTAAGGTATCAAATTTATCATCAAGATATTCTTCTTTTTCACAAACAATAGTGATGTCAGGGTAAGTAAAAAGCGTGTTTTTAGCCACGTTTACCCTAATATCACTACCATAAGGAGTACATTTTTTACCTTTTAAATGTGTATAAATTTCGCCATAAGTGTTCTTAAATAACCTGTTATGAAATCTACTAGCACCAGACATAGCAAAAACTTCACCTTGAAAATACTCGTGCTTTTCTGTAGCAAGTCTTTCATTTTCAAGATATTCTTCTTGAGATAAAAAAGGTTTTAATTCTGCATTTCCCATATTTTAATATTTGTAATTGTGATAAATACAATTAATATATCAACACTTTTCCAAGAAATTCTTCAAAATCTTTTCTCCAATTTCTCCACTTTTTTCGGGGTGAAACTGGGCAGCATAGAAATTATTTTTATGCAAAGAAGCACTAAATGGATTTACGTAATCAGTAATTGCAATGGTAAAATCACTCAATTCGGCATAATAGCTGTGAACATAATACACATAAGAATTCTCATCTAATCCTCCATACAAAGCTGATTTTAAAGAATGTATAGAGTTCCAACCCATTTCTGGCACTTTTAATCTTTCGTTATTTTTGCCTAATTGATTGTCTTCGAATCTTTTCACATTGATTTCAAAAATACCCAAACAATCGGTATTGCCTTCTTCAGAGTGTTTACACATTAATTGTAAACCTAAGCAAATTCCAAATACAGGTTGCTTTAACTGAGGAATTAAAAGGTCTAAGCCATTCTCTTTCAGAAACTTCATGGCTGTACTTGCTTCTCCCACGCCAGGGAAAATCACTTTATCTGCCGACAAAATTTCATCTTTATCATCAGTTAAAATAGGCTCAACTCCTAATCTGTTCAACGCATAAGTCACTGATTGAACGTTGCCTGCGTTGTATTTTATGATAGCTAGTTTCATTCTTCAAATTTTGAATTTTGAATTTTGAATTTTGAATAAAATTTCTTCACATTTTCTAAATTTATAATTCAACACTCAAAATTCAAAATTAGTTAAAGTACGCCTTTAGTACTTGGCAATATATTCGCATTGCGTTTGTCAATTTTCACAGCATGTTTAATGGCTTTTGCAAGTCCTTTAAAAATGGCTTCAATTTTATGGTGTTCGTTATCTCCTTCTACTTTAATGTTTAAGTTGCATTTGGCTGTATCTGAGAATGATTTGAAGAAATGATAAAACATTTCTGTGGGCATATCTCCAATTTTTTCTCTTTTAAATTCAGCATCCCAAACTATCCAGCTTCTGCCAGAAAAGTCAATGGCTACTTGCGCTAATACATCGTCCATTGGTAACACAAAACCGTATCTTTCAATTCCTTTTTTATCTCCAATGGCTTTCAAATACACTTCACCTAAAGCCAAAGCTGTGTCTTCAATTGTATGGTGCTCGTCGATATGTAAATCACCTTTTACAGTTACTTCCAAATCAGCTAATGAATGCTTACCCAATTGATCCAACATGTGATCGAAAAACCCTAAACCAGTGTTTATCTTACACTTACCTGAGCCATCAAGGTTCAAAGAAATATAAATATCTGTTTCTTTTGTCACACGATGCACTTCTGCTTTTCTTGGTGGAAAACGCAAAAAATCATAAATTTGCGACCAAGAAGTAGTGCTTAAAGCAACTTCATGGTCAACATCTACCTCTTGATTTCCAATAAAAATTGCTTTTGCACCTAAGTTTTGAGCCAATTTAATATCAGTAATTCTATCTCCAATTACAAATGAATTGGCTAAATCATATTCTTCTGTAAAATACTTGCCCAACATACCAATTCCGGGCTTACGAGTAGGCAAGTTTTCATGCTCAAAAGAACGGTCAATATGCTCATCCTCAAACACAATCCCTTCACCTTTTAATGTGGTAAGCATTTTGTTATGTGCAGGCCAAAAAGTATCTTCTGGATAAGAATTTGTGCCCAAACCATCTTGATTAGTAACCATTACAAGCTCATAATCAAGCTCTGAAGCTATTTTATGTAAAGCTGTAATTACCTCTGGTAAAAATTCTAACTTTTCCAATGAATCTACCTGAAAATCAACAGGAGGTTCTATAATTATGGTACCGTCACGGTCTATAAATAATACTTTTTTCATTTTATTGGTAATTCAAATACTATTTTGTTCTCTTTTTTATATTTCAAGAATACTTTTGTTTTATTTTATCCCAAGCTTTAAAATTCGTTTCAACCTTCATTAATTTAGAATATCTTTCTTTTAAAACCTTTTTATGGTCAGTAGGTAAGCTAATATTATTATTCTCATTTGAAATCTCTTGCCAAAGATTTTGAGATAAAATCAATTTTTCATTAAAAGGTAAATTTTTATACTTATTAATATTCATTGTAGTTCATTTCAATTATTAACTCCACAACAAACCTTTATCTTCCGACAAAGATTCAAATTTTTGTATTTCTGCTTTATAGAATTTAATTTGCTGACCAGCAATAAAATCTCTAAATATATCTAAATTTTCTTTTTCTTCGGTTTCGTTTAAGGCATTTATATAGGCCGCTCTGTCTTCTGAAAATATTTTTATCAATGGTTCAGAATGATACATTTGTATGTAATTCATTAACAACCGTGAAGCTCTGCCATTTCCATCACCAAAAGGATGAATGTTTACAAAATTATAATGCACATCAGCCGAAAGTTTCAAAATGTCATTTCCTGTTACTTTGTCAATTTTTTGATTGGTATTTTCAATCAACTGTTTCAGTAAATGAGGCACTTTTGAAAAATGCGGAAAATATTTGGTATCCACAAATACTTGAGCCAATCTCAGCTCTCCCTTTGAAACATCAAAATCTCCTGCCATACTACTCACTTTGCTACCTGTAGATTTCATTACCATTGCCCCCAAATCCTGAATGAAAGACAAAGATATTTTCCTTTTTTCAGTTGCCAACTGTTTCAGTTGTAAAAATGCTGCGTAATGATCTTTTACCATCAAATGGTCGGTGAGAGGTTTACCTGCAGCTGTAATATTGTTCTTTATCAGCAATTTAGTGTCAGATTCGGAAAGCGAACAACCTTCAATTTTGGTAGAATTATACACTATAGAAATCATGCAAAACAATTCATAATCAATTGCTTGCTGTATTCCTAATGAAATATACTTATTTCTAAGTGTATGTAATTCTTCCCAAAGCATTTTTTAGACGATAGATTTTAGATGGTAGATATTAGATATTAGACGGAAGATATTTGATAATTGAAAGTTGATAATTGATAATTGATACCAAATACTTTGAACCTTAAACTTTAAACTTTTAACCTTATTACAAACTCTCAATCACCAAATTATGGTTGGTATAAATACAAATATCAGCTGCTATGGTTAAACCTTCTCTCACCATTTCTTCGGCTGTAAGTTGAGTGGCGTGTTTTTTCAAAGCCAAGGCAGCTGATTGGGCATAAACACCTCCTGAGCCTATGGCTGCAATGCCTGATTCGGGCTCTAGCACATCGCCTGTTCCTGAAATGATTAATAATTCTGTATCGTTTGCAACTATAAGCATGGCTTCAAGTTTACGCAAATATCTATCTGTACGCCAGTCTTTTGCTAGCTCAATGGCAGCTCTTTTCAGCTGTCCGTTGTAGGCACTTAGTTTTTCTTCAAATCGTTCTATAAGTGTAAAAGCGTCAGAAGTAGAACCTGCAAAGCCTGCCAAGATTTTACCATCGTTCAGTTTTCTTACTTTTCTTACATTGTTTTTGGCTACAGTTGCCCCCATGGTGGCTTGACCATCAGCTCCTAAAGCTACTTTTCCATTGTGAATAATCCCCAAAACGGTGGTAGCGTGTATTTTTTCTAACATGATATTTTATATAAATCAGATGTTAAAAATAAGTATAAAAAATCTAAAAAATGAATTTTTATAAAATTTGATACAATTCAGACAGGCATTTAATCTCAATAAATTGATTTTTGTTTTCCTTTATTTCTAATTGTGGGTTAAAATAGATAGCATCAATGTTTGAATTGATGGCGCCAACAATATCTGCTTCAAAAGTGTCTCCTATCATTATACATTTCTGATTATCAATTTGTAATTCTTCTAAAACGTATTTAAAAAATAAATTACTTGGTTTTTTGTGGCCAATTTTTTCTGCTGTAAATACTTGTTTTATATATTTCTTAATGCCTGAATTTGCAATTTTCAGTTCCTGAATGGTTTCAAAACCATTGGTAAGAATGTGTATTTCATACTTTTGAGACAATTTCTCAAGTACTTCTAAGGCAAAAGGAATTACATGGTTTTTGGTAGGACAAATTTGCAAATACTCGTGATTAAATTTTTGATAATCAAAAACTTTGTCAATTTTCACTTTTTTTAAAGCATTTAAAATTCTTTCGTCTCTTAATTGATGCTTGTCAATTAAATTTTGGTCATAAAGTCCCCAAAGTCTTCTGTTTTCAAAGTGAAATGCTTCTATAAAGTCTAATTCAGAATGCTGGGTGTGCAAATGCAACTCGTATTTATAAAATAATAAAGCCAAGGTTTCGTGAGAGTTTTTGTCAAAATCCCAAAGTGTATGATCAAGGTCAAAAAATAAGTGTGTTTTCATATTGGTTAAGTCCTGCTGTAAATTCTAAGTCTTTCTACAGGGATATTGTTTTTAATATGACTTTCTGCAATTTCTTTCACATCTTCCAAGGTCACTTTTCCATAAAATACGCCTTCAGGATACACCGCCAATGCTGGGCCAAAATCACAAACATCCAAACAACCAGCTCTTTGTGCTCTCACAGTGGCTCTTAATCCTAATTCTGCAATTTCATTTTGAAACGCTTTTACTAATGCCATTCCGTTGGTTTCGCCGCAAGAAGCTTTTCCATTGTCTCTTTGATTGGTGCAAATAAATATATGTTTTTCGAAAATCATGGGTAGATTGTAAATGTTAGACCTTTGTTATTTTAATTGTAAAGCGTTTATTACACTTCAAATATAATAAATAAATGTTTATTAAAACATTGGTAAAGAGCAATAAACTGTATAATATTAAGCCAATTCATTCTCAATCAAGTTAGTGACTACTTGTTTTGATTTATCTTCTGTAGCGTTTCAATATCCAATTTGTCTTTTAGTCGGTTGGATGTGATTTTTGACTCAATCAAATGTTTGTAATGTATAAAAGGTAATTGAACTTCATCATAATATTGAATGGTTTTCAACTTGTAAGCTTCTTCAAAACTAACTTTTCCTGCCAAATGGGTCATAAAGTCTATTTTAAAAGGGTCATCACCGTCCATGAATACGATGGGTGTTGTAAAATCTAAACCTTTTAAATATTCAATTGATTCTTCATCAATATCAAGCTCAAGCAAAGCTTGTATTAGGAATTGCTTATTAATTGTATTCTCAGGTTTAATCCAAATATCAATATCTCCAGTTGTTCTTTTGTATCCATAATAATTCACTGCATAACCACCCACAATAAGATATTCTACTTGGTTGGAATTAAGTGCGTTAATCACTTTTTTTGAGTATGCATCTAAAATATTCATCCTACTTTAGTTTCTGGTTTTGGAGGAAATACAAAAGTAAGTTTGTGTTGGGTAGGTAAATTATCAGGGTCAAAACCATGCATACCATACGCTAAATTAATACATTGTCGCATTTCTTGCAATCTTTCTAAGGGACTTAAATTTGCAAAACGCAGCATTTCTACTTCTTCTTGCTCGTTTTGTGAAGCAAAGAAAGTTAATTTACGTTTCGTATTCATAATATCATCTATTTTTGATATTTATCTATAACAATACTGTTTGTATATCGCTATTTCAAGACGGGACAACAGCTATATAAAAAAAGTCCTACACAAAGGCAGGACTTTTACTTTATAAATTTTCTAGAAACTAAGCTAATAATCTAATTGGATCTTCTAACAAACTTTTTAATGTTTGTAAGAATGCGGCACCAACTGCTCCATCCACTACTCTATGGTCGCAACCAAGGTTTAGTTTCATGATATTGCCAGGAACAATTTGACCATTTTTCACCACAGGTGTTTGCTTAATACCCCCTACAGAAAGTATACAAGCCTCTGGCGCATTTAAAATAGAAGTAAATTCTTCAATCCCAAACATACCAAGATTAGAAATGGTAAAGGTATTTCCCTCCCAATCAGCTGGTTGTAGTTTTTTATTTTTAGCTTTTACCGAATATTCTTTTACTTCTGTAGAAATTTGCGACAATGATTTTGAATCTGTAAATCTCACCACAGGCACCAACAAACCATCTTCAACTGCCATTGCAACCCCAATATGGATATGGTGATTGATTCTGATTTTATCTCCTTGCCATGAAGCATTTACTTTTGGATGTTTTTTCAAAGCCACCGCTACCGCTTTAATTACAATATCATTGAATGAAACTTTCACAGGGGCAACTTCATTTATACTTGCTCTCGCTTCAATGGCTTTGTCCATATCAATTTCAATAGCCAAGTAAAAATGTGGCGCTGTAAACAATGAATTTGACAATGATTTTGCAATGGCTTTACGCATTTGCGACACTGGCACTTCTTCATAACTTTCTACTCCATAAGCAATTGGAGTAGCTTTTGATTCTGTAGTACTTGCTTGAGGTTTTGCTGCAGGAGTAAAGTTTTCAACATCACTTTTTACCACTCTGCCATTTTCTCCGCTGCCTTTTACCTCTGCAATATTAATTCCTTTGTCTTTTGCTAAAGATTTTGCCAAAGGTGATGCTTTTAATCTTGCATCAGCTGAAGTTGAAACTTCAGCAACCGATGTTGCTTGTGCAACTGGAGCACTTGCTGGTGCAGCTGCTTCTGCCTTAGTTTCTGTTGCAGGAGTACTGCTTGGTGCAGCATTAGCACTTATTAATAATTTATAATCAGCACCTGCTTCGCCTATTACAGCTATAATTCCGTCAACAGCTATGGCACTTCCTGCTTCAACACCAATATATAAAAGTGTACCATCTTCATAAGATTCCAATTCCATAGTGGCTTTATCGGTTTCTACTTCGGCAAGCAGTTCACCCGATTTTACTTTGTCGCCTACTTTTTTATGCCAAGCTGCAATGGTACCTTCTGTCATGGTATCACTCATTTTAGGCATACGAATTACAGTAGCTTTTATGTTTGAAGTATCAACCGCTGTTTTTGCAACTTCTGCAACTGGTGCAGGTGCAGCCTCTGCAGCCACTGCCACTGGTACAGCGTTTCCACCACTGATAAGTGCAGATATATCTTCTCCTTCTTTTCCGATAATGGCAATTAAACCATCCACCGCAACAGATTCTTTTTCATTTATACCAACATATAATAATGTTCCATCCCAATACGATTCAAGCTCCATAGTTGCTTTATCTGTCTCAACTTCGGCAAGTAAATCTCCTGATTTTACTTTGTCGCCTACTTTCTTGTGCCAAGCAGCTATGGTACCTTCTGTCATAGTATCACTCATCTTGGGCATACGGATCACTTCAGCCATTGTAATAAATAATTATTAGTGAATAAAATTGTATCTTAAATAATTGATTAATAAATCTCTACGCAATCTATATTATTTAGAGCTTATCAATTCCCAAAAATAGACTATAAAAATTCATTTTTCAAATAATTTTAAGTAAATATGATTTTAAGTGAGAAGTGACAGGTGACAGGTGAGAAGAGAGAAGTGAAAGGTGAAAGGTGAGAAGTGAGAGGTGAGAGGTGACAAGTGAGAAGTTGTAGAGAATAGGCTTAGTAAATAGAAAGGAGACTTGGTTTAGATAAAAAGCATACATTCTAAAAAACAAGTACCAAACATTTCAAATAAATCAAAAAATAAATTAATTTTACAGTAAACCATTCAAAATATGATACTTGCCAACCCCATATATGATTCAGTTTTTAAATATTTGCTAGACGATAACGAAGTAGCTAAAATTTTAATTTCTAATATTTTAGATGTTAAAATTGATTCCCTACAATTAGAACCAACAGAAATTATTTTACCGGCTGGTAAAAGAGACTATACTGTTTTTAGAATTGATTTTAAAGCCACTATCACCTTGCCTACGCAAGAAAAACAAGTGATTTTAATTGAAATCCAGAAGGCAAAATTGGAAACGGATATTATGAGGTTTAGGAAATACTTGGGCTCTCAATATTTGAATGATAACAATACTTATCCAAACCAACCCAACAAAGCTATACCCATTTATACCATTTACTTTTTAGGAACATCATTGGCACATGCCAAAAATTCACCCATTATTAATGTAAACAGACAATACATAGACAATTATTCGAAAGAAGAAATCACTGAAAAAGAAGAGTTTATAGAATGTTTGACCCATAATAGCATTGTGATACAAATTCCTTTGTTTAAGCAATTTAAAAGAAACCGACTTGAGAAATTATTGGCTATTTTTGAAGCCAGCACTCGTCATGAAATAAATGTGGAAGAGCCAGAGGATGAAGAGTTTAAGAAGATTACAAGAAGACTAGTGCTTGCCAATGCCGACGAAAAAATACGTCAAGAAATGAACATAGAAGACGAAATTTTTCAGGAATTGGATAATCTAGATCGCAAAATTGATCAACTAGAAAAAGAAAAAGAGGAAGAAAGAAGACAAAAAGAAGAAGCCAATATTTCTCTTAAATCAGCCATAGAAGCTTTTATTTCATTGGGTTATGATTTGAATAAAATAGCAAATTTGCTAAATAAAACTGAAGAAGAAATAAAACAAATTATTTTATAATTCTTAAAAAGGCTGAATTGCCAATTTTGGAAAACATAAACCATAAACTTTAGATTTATGATCAAGATTGGAGTTTTTAAAACTCATTACAATGAATAAAATGAACGAAAATAGCAAACTTTATGGTGTGCATGGTGGAAAACACCTTTGCAAAGCGGGCTTTATTGGTAGTAGAGGGGAACACCTTGTGGGTAGAAAGTAAAAGATTTGTTAAGAAATAGTAATATAGATATCTCTACTGTGGATATTAATAATTTTGCTGATATATTAATTCAAAATTTAGAAAATGAAACAATCTTTAATTCCATCTTTAAAGTACAATAATGTTCGTAATTTTGTTGTAAAGGAACATGGAAGGCTCCTAATAAAACAAATTGATAAAACACTAAAAATTAGCCAAAATAATGTAGAAGTACTTAGTTGCGAAACCAAGACTCATGATTTATACACTTCTTCAGGTCCTAATGTTTTATCAGGTCAGCATTATATTTGTAATAATGAAGTGCATCTATTAAAAATTGATAATGTAGAAGAATATTGGGAGTTTCAAAGAGAGTTTTATAAAAATATCGCACTTAGCAAATGTGTAAACCTTAGAAAATATTTTTTTATTGATTTAGATAAAAATGCGGTTATTAAAAGTCTGAGTTTTGAGGATTTACCAAAGCATATTCATTGTTTTAATGATAAAGTAATAATATGCATATTAAGCACTAGTAAAATTTTGGATGACATAAGAGTATTTGATTTCGGCTCAGGTAATTTGTTATGGCAATTTGATGCATTAAAGATGATACCTGAGGATATTGTTGATAAATTAGATCCAATTATTAATATTAGTATCCCATTTGTTTTTCACAAAGATTTATTAATTTTCACTACCTATAAAACCTTAACAGCTTTGAATGTTAATACAGGAGAACTAGTTTATAATAAGGAGCATAAAGGGCATGGTTCACAAATGTATGAAAATGGAATTATCTATTCACATGTAGAAGTAGGCTTGACAGATATTTTTTCTAGCTATAAAGCAGATACAGGAGAGTTAATTGTGAGTAAAACCATTGAAAAAAGTATGTTTACCACCAAAAATGAATCCCTATCATATACAGAATTTAATCTAACAGAAAAGCATTTAATTATTACTTATAGGGCAGGTATTCATATTGTACTTTTAAATAAAGAAACACTCGAAATTGAACATATCTTTAATATTAAACAAGCAGCGAGGGAGCGTAAAGCTTCAATTCCAAGAACAGAATATAAACCAGTACTTCAAGACGAGAGGTTGTATCAATTATTAGGGAGTGGGGAGTTAATGGTTTTTGACATGGAAGGTTTACTATGATGCATCTACTAAAATATATAAACGGGATACACCTATTTTCAGGTATATCCTTTTTATCTTTTATGCTTTATTATGCATATAATCCAGAAGATTATGAACATGATATTCAAAATTATCATGTTCATTTTCGAGGAAAAAGAAACCAGTTAATTTTTTTAGGGTTATATTTGATAGACAAAAAAGTTGGAAAGGCAGGGTTATTTGCATTTTTGAGTGTTTTAGCTCTAATTTTCTTAATATTGTCAATTAAATGGAAAGAGGTAAAGAAAAATAGTCCCCGCAGTCGCTCTTTGCCGAGTGACAATTATCTTTAAGCCATATTGCCACTTTAAGATAGAATGCAAATGCTTTAAATTTGCTAAGTTAAAGAATGTACCCCATAGCAGATGCAACAAATTCATTTACAACGACAAATAAAACATTCACCTCGTTGTAGAGACGACGCATTTGACGTCTCTACAACAAACCTAAATTCTAAACTAATAACTGACAACTGACAACTGACCACTCAAAACCCTACTTCATCAATTGATTTCCAAATTTATAATTAAAACTTAAAGAGATTGTTGCACGGTAAAAATACATAAAATATTTTCATAAATAACTGATATTTAGTATATTTATGTTGTGAAAATAAATACTTCAATAATGAGCTTTAGTACCTATGACGTA